>Ga0307987_1000867_pt1 | contig 17308 bp, 11 predicted proteins | sample EllFjometagen181_FD_203157 | JGI IMG/M metagenome (GOLD analysis project Ga0307987, IMG submission 203157) | Marine microbial communities from Ellis Fjord, Antarctic Ocean - #181 | ecosystem: Environmental > Aquatic > Marine > Unclassified | place: Southern Ocean | collected 2014-10-08
AATCGACATGCGCGTAGTGACGCTTGGCGGTCTCGTACTCGACGTGCGCGGTGTTGATGGTGATGCCGCGAGCCTTCTCTTCGGGAGCCTTGTCGATCTCGTCGAAGGCCACGAAGGAACCATGTCCACGCTCGAATGCGATCTGGGTGATCGCTGCGGTGAGCGTGGTCTTGCCATGGTCGACATGACCGATGGTGCCGATGTTCACGTGAGGCTTGTTGCGCTCGAACTTCTGCTTGCCCATGGGAGTACCTCTCGGAGTGGGACTGACTTCAGATTCCTCGCACTTTGGCGATGACCTGTTTTGCCACCGGTGCAGGAACGATCTCGTAGTGGTCGAAATGCATGGTGAACGTGGCGCGCCCCTGGGTAACCGATCGTAGATCAGTTGCATACCCGAACATGGACGCTAGTGGAACATGAGCCCCAATGACCTGCACCAGGCCACGTGACTCGAGCTGATTGATGTTGCCTCGACGACCCGACATGTCCGCGACAACGGCGCCCATGTAGGTCTCGGGGGTGGTGACCTCGACCCGCATCACGGGCTCGAGGAGAGCGGGCTCGGCGTGCTCTGCAGCATCCCTGAGAGCCATGCTCCCAGCGATGCGGAACGCCATCTCGGAAGAGTCAACCTCGTGGAACGAACCGTCGAGCAGCGTGGCCTTGACATCTACGATGGGGAACCCCACCAGGATGCCGCGGCTGAGTGCCTGCTGGATGCCTTGCTCCACGGGCCGAATGTACTCCCGGGGGATGGCGCCGCCAGTGATCTCGTCTTCGAAGCTGAAGGGCTGTCCGGCTTCGATGGGCTCGATCTCGATGACGCAGTGGGCGAACTGACCCCGCCCGCCGGTCTGACGCACGAAGCGACCGACGCCGCGAGCCTTGTGCAGGAAGGTCTCTCGGTAGGCCACCTGGGGACGACCGAAGCGTGCGTTGACGCCGAACTCGCGCAGCAGGCGGTCCTGGATGATCTCGAGGTGGAGCTCGCCCATGCCACTGAGGATGACCTGACCTGATTCTTCGTCGGTGTGCACGCGGAAGGTGGGGTCTTCCACCGAGAGCTTGACCAACACGGTGGCCAGCTTCTCTTCGTCGAGCTTGGTCTGGGGCTCGATGGCCACCGAGATGACAGGCTCGGGGAAGTCCATGGGCGCCAAAACGACACGGTCCTTGGGATCGCAGAGGGTCTCGCCCGTGACCAGCCCGCGCATGCCCGGCATGGCTGCGATGTCGCCGGCGCGCACTTCGCGAATGTCTTCGCGCTTGTTGGCATGCATGCGCAAGATGCGACCGATGCGATGCCGCTTGTTGGTGCGCGGGTTGACCACCAGCGTGCCGCTGGAGGCTACGCCCGAGTAGATCCGCATGTAGGTCAGGGTACCTACGTAGGGGTCGGTGGAGATCTTGTAGACCATCGCAGCGAAGGGTTCGTCGTCGGAGGCGCGGCGCTCCACGATGCGATCGTCGCCCTCGGTGGACTGGCCCTGGATGGGAGGCAGGTCCACAGGGGCAGGCAGCAGATCGACCACGGCGTCCAGCAACGGCTGCACACCCTTGTTCTTGAAGGCGGTGCCGCAGAACACGGGGACGATGCGCTCGGAGATCACAGCGCGACGGGCGGCCGCCAGGATCGCCTCAGGCTCGGTGTCTTCGCCGTCGAGGTAGGCCTGCAGCAGAGCGTCGTCTTCTTCGGCCACCGCCTCGAGCAGGGCCTGGCGAGCGAGCTCGGCTTCATCCTGCCGATCGGCAGGAATAGCCTTGACCTCGAAGCTGGCTCCGAGGTTGTCGTCACGGTAGACCAAAGCGACCATGCGCACCAGATCGATCACGCCGCAGTGCTCGTCCTCTTCGCCGAGGGGAAGCTGGAAGGGCACGGGCTCAGCGCCGAGGCGGTCCCGAATGCTCTCCACCGCCGCGTCGAAGTCGGCACCTCGCCGGTCCATCTTGTTGATGAACGCGATGCGCGGCACGTGGTATCGCTCGGCCTGCTTCCAGACGGTCTCGGACTGAGGCTGCACACCCTCCACCGCCGTGAACACCGCGATAGCACCATCGAGAACACGCAGGCAGCGTTCCACCTCAACGGTGAAGTCCACATGCCCGGGTGTGTCGATGATGTTGATCTGATGATCACGCCAGAAACAGGTGGTGGCGGCCGCCGTGATGGTGATGCCGCGTTCCTGCTCCTGCTCCATCCAATCCATCGTGGCCGTGCCGTGATGCACCTCACCCATGCGATGCGACACACCCGTGTAATACAACACCCGCTCAGTGAGCGTGGTCTTGCCAGCATCAATATGAGCCATGATGCCGATGTTTCGGATGCGACGGATGGACATGGGATTGGGGCCTGCTCGGGCAGGCGCCGAGCTCGCAGGGCGGGCTCGGTCGATGAGGATGGGTCGGTTGCGGTCTCACGCGGCGGCTTGTTTCCCCGGGATCCTGGTCAGGGGTCCTGTCTGCGGGGTGGCGTCGAGTGAGTGCTCCCTATGTGGGGTGCAATGCGTGCGGGGCCGAGGCCCCTACCCTACCAGCGGAAGTGGGCGAAAGCCTTGTTGGCTTCGGCCATGCGGTGGGTGTCTTCCTTCTTCTTTACGGCGCTTCCGCGGTTGTGGGAAGCTTCGATGAGCTCGAGCGCCAGGCGCTCACGCATCGGCTTGCCCTTGCGGGAGCGGGCGTAGGAGATCAGCCAACGCATACCGAGCGCAGCACGGCGTTCGTTGCGGACCTCCATGGGCACCTGATAGGTCGAGCCACCGACACGGCGGGACTTGACTTCGACCATGGGCATGACGTTGTCCAGCGCCCGGCGGAAGACCTTGACTGGGTCTTCGCGGGTGCGGTCTTCGATGATCTCGAAGGCGCCATATACGATCTGCTCGGCCGTGGCCTTCTTGCCACTGAGCATGATCTTGTTCATAAAGGTAGTGACCAGCCGATCCCCATACTTGGGGTCCGGCAGAGGCACACGCTTGGGTACTTCGCGACGACGAGGCATGCTGGGTTCCTCTCGCTACTTCTTGGGGCGCTTGGCGCCGTACTTGGAGCGGCCCTGCCGACGCTCATCCACGCCCTGGGTGTCCAGGACGCCGCGGATGACGTGGTAGCGCACACCGGGAAGGTCCTTGACGCGACCGCCACGGATCAGCACGGTGGAGTGCTCCTGCAGGTTGTGGCCTTCACCAGGGATGTACGTGGTGACTTCCATCCCATTGGTGAGGCGAACACGCGCCACCTTACGAAGAGCCGAGTTCGGCTTCTTGGGGGTGGTGGTGTACACGCGTGTGCACACGCCACGCTTCTGGGGGCAGGCCTTGAGGGCGGGCGAGTCGGTCCTTTTCTTGACCTTCTTGCGACCCTGGCGGACGAGCTGGTTGATGGTGGGCACTGTGACTACTCCAAGCGTTTCGGGGGCTCACGGTGGTACTGAACGGCGGACGCACTACACGCCAACCGGGGGCACCTCCCCCGCGGCCCGCGCCATTTATACGTACGGCAGCGGGCTGTCAAGAAAAACGACAGGAGCCCGACCACCATGCGGTGATCGGGCTCCAGTGGGGCTCGCAGCGATGTGGACTCAGGCCTCTGCAGGCATCTCCACGACCGCCGGAGGAAGCTCATTGAGTCCATCGGCCAAGACGGCTTCGTCACCCTCGGCGTCGCTCTTGTCGCCGGTGATCATGCCCAGGGCCTGGTAGGCCGCGAAGCCGGTACCCGCAGGAATGAGACGACCCATGATGACGTTCTCCTTGAGACCGCGCAGACCGTCCTGCTTTCCATTGATGGAAGCTTCGGTGAGCACACGGGTGGTCTCCTGGAAGGAGGCCGCGGAGATGAAGGAGTCGGTGCTGAGGCTGGCCTTGGTGATACCGAGCAGCAGGTTGTCGGCGGAAGCCGCCCGGCCACCCATGGCGGCCACGTTGCGGTTGGCTTCTTCGAACTTGTGCTTCTCGACCTGTTCGTCCACAAGGAACTCGGTGTCGCCGACAGAGCGGATCTTCACACGGCGCAGCATCTGCCGAACGATGACCTCGATGTGCTTGTCGTTGATCTTCACACCCTGCAGGCGGTAGACCTCCTGCACCTCGTCCACCAGATAGCCAGCCAGGGCGTCCTCACCCGACACCTTGAGGATGTCGTGGGGGTTGACCGAGCCGTCCATCAGGGCATCACCAGCGCGCACGTAGTCGCCCTCGTTGACCGTGATGTTCTTGCCCTTGGGGATGAGATACTCTTCCGGTTCGCCGTTCTCGGGGGTGACCACGATGCGGCGCTTGCCCTTGGTGTCCTTGCCAAAGCTGACCACGCCATCGATGATGGTGATGATGGCCACTTCCTTGGGCTTGCGAGCCTCGAAGAGCTCAGCGACACGGGGCAGACCACCGGTGATGTCCTTGGTCTTGGTGGTTTCGCGAGGGATCTTGGCCAGCACGTCGCCGTTCTGGATGTCCTCGCCCTCTTGCACCAGGATGTTGGCGCCCACCGGCAGGAAGAAGCGGTTCTTGATCTTGCGAGAGTCCTTGACCCGCAGCACGATGCGCGGCTTGAGATCGGTGTCCTTGAACTCCGTGACCACCATGCGGGAACGACCGGTGATGTCGTCCAGCTGACGGGCCATGGAGCGACCGTCCTCGAGATCTTCGTACTTCACGACACCATCGGTGTTGGCCATGATGGGCGTGGTGAAGGGATCCCACTCCGCGATCCTGGAACGCGCCGCGACGCGCTCGCCGTCCTTGACCAGGATGCGGGCACCGTAGGGGATACCATAGCGCTCACGCTCACGTCCCTTTTCGTCCATCACGGCGATCTCGCCGTTGCGGGACATGGCCACGATGCCCTTGTGGCGGTCCACCACCGTGAGCAGGAACTCACTGTACTTGATGTTACCGCTGGTCTTGAGCTCGAGGCTCGACTGGGTGACCTTGGAGCTGGCAGCACCACCGATGTGGAAGGTACGCATGGTGAGCTGCGTGCCCGGCTCGCCAATGGACTGCGCTGCGATGACGCCGATGGCTTCGCCCACGTTGACGAGCTCACCACGGGCCAGGTCGCGACCGTAGCACATGGCGCAGACGCCCCAGCGCATCTCACAGGTCATGACGGAACGGATCTTGACCGTCTCGACACCGGCCTGGACCACGCGATCGACCTTCTCTTCGTCGAGATCTTCATCGCGACGGACCAGCACCTCGTCACTGTAGGGATCGAGGACATCCTCGGCCGCGACGCGACCCAGAATGCGCTCACCCAAGTGCTGGATGATCTCGCCACCCTCGATGAGGCTGGTGACATCCATGCCATCGTGGGTGCCGCAGTTCTTGGCGGTGACGATGGTGTCCTGCACCACATCGACCAGGCGGCGCGTGAGGTAGCCGGAGTTCGCGGTCTTGAGCGCGGTGTCGGCCAGACCCTTGCGAGCACCATGGGTAGAGATGAAGTACTGCAGGACCGAGAGGCCCTCGCGGAAGTTCGCGGTGATGGGTGTCTCGATGATCTCGCCCGAAGGCTTGGCCATCAGACCGCGCATACCGGCGAGCTGTCGCACCTGGGTGGGCGAACCACGAGCGCCGGAATCGACCATCATATGGATGGAGTTGAAGGACTCCTGGATATCGCTGCTGCCATCTGCAGCCACGACAGTCTCAACACTGATCTCGGCCAGCAGCTGCTTGGAGATCTCGTCGGTGACACCGGACCAGAGGTCGACAACCTTGTTGTACTTCTCACCCACCGTGATGAGGCCGTCCTGGTACTGTTCTTCGATCTCCTTCACCTCTTCGTGGGCCGCCTCGAGGAGGGCCTTCTTTTTGGTGGGGATGTGCATGTCGTCGATGCAGATGGAGATGCCGGCCTTGGTGGCCATCGAGAAGCCGAGCCTCATGAGATGGTCGGCCAGAAGAACGGTCTTCTTGGGACCCGCGATGCGGTAGCAACGGTCGATGAGGTCACCCAGCGCACGCTTCTTGAGCACCAGGTTGACGACGGAGAAGGGAAGCTCGTCGGGGACGATCTCGTAGAACAGCACCCGACCCACGGTGGTCTCGACCATCTCGCCGAGGCCCTCGACCACATTGGGGTCGGCCGCCTCGGTGAGAACCGGGACCTTACCGCGATAGCCGAAGAAGCCTGCCGGGCACAACACCATGGCCAGGTCTTCGCCCAGCTCTTCCCGCAGGGCCGAGACGGCGCTTCGCAGCATCTCGAGACGACGGGTGGTGTTGAAACGGGCGTCCACGAGGAAGTCACCCTTCTGTACGGCGACCTTGGGGAACACAACCCCGACACCGCGCACGTTTCCGCGCAGCTTCGGCAGCTTTAGGGCCTGGGCCATCCAGGTCTCGCCCTCGAGGATCTTGACGTCCTCGATGGCCTTGCCGTCTTCGTTCAGCGGAGTGAAGGACGCCAGCTTGACACTGGAATCCCAGTAGGTGGCGCCAAAGCGATAGCGAGCCAGGGACTTCTTGCTGAACTTGGGCAGCTTTCCGCCGCGATGCCAGAGATCGACGATGGCCACGGCGTTGTCGGCCTCGACGCTGGTCTCGCCGTCGGTGGTGCTGACGATGTCTCCGCCCATGGACGCGACCTCACCCAGTGAACCACCGGCCGGTGCCTTCCAGACGTGGCCACGGTACAGGTGCCAGGTCTCCTGGGCTTCGTGGGTGTCCACGCCGATGACCAAGTGGATGTCTCCCAACTCGGGGACCGCCATGGGGATGCGGGTCTCGAGAGGCTCGGCCGGGATGCGCACGTTGATCTTGGCGTGCAGATCGACCTCATCAGCATCGTAGGCCTGGATGACTTCACCCGGATTGGCGAACACGCGCCCCTCACCCTTGCCGAACTTCTTCTCGCGGGTGGTGTAGTACGCGCCCAAGACGATGTCCTGGCTGGGCTGGATGATGGGCTTGCCGTGGGCAGGGCTCAGGATGTTGTTGGTGGACATCATGAGCACGCGGGCCTCGATCTGGGCCTCGATGCTCAGGGGCACATGCACAGCCATCTGGTCGCCGTCGAAGTCGGCGTTGAATGCGGTGCAGACCAGCGGGTGCAGCTGGATGGCCTTGCCCTCGATGAGAACCGGCTCGAACGCCTGCACGCCGAGACGATGCAGGGTGGGAGCGCGGTTGAGCATCACGGGGTGCTCCTGGGTGACCTCTTCGAGGATGTCCCAGACTTCTTCGCGCTCCTTCTCCACCATCTTCTTTGCGGCCTTGATGGTGGTGACGTAGCCGCGCTCTTCGAGCTTGTTGTAGATGAACGGCTTGAACAGCTCGAGGGCCATCTTCTTGGGAAGGCCGCACTGGTGCAGGCGGAGCTCCGGACCGACCACGATGACGGACCGGCCGGAATAGTCCACGCGCTTGCCGAGCAGGTTCTGGCGGAAGCGACCCTGCTTGCCCTTGAGCATGTCGGACAGCGAGCGCAGCGGGCGCTTGTTGGGACCGGTGAAGATCTTGCCGCGGCGTCCGTTATCGAACAGGGCGTCCACCGCTTCTTGTAGCATCCGCTTCTCATTGCGGATGATGATCTCGGGGGCGTTGAGATCCTGCAGCCGCTTGAGGCGGTTGTTGCGGTTGATGACGCGCCGGTACAGGTCGTTGAGGTCGGAGGTCGCGAAGCGGCCACCATCCAGGGGCACCAGCGGACGCAGGTCCGGAGGGATGACCGGGATGACCTCGAGCATCATCCACTCGGGGCGGTTGCCCGAGTCGCGGAATGCTTCGACGATCTTGAGGCGCTTGGCGATCTTGCGGCGCTGAGCGTCGGAGCTGGTCTCCTTCATCTCGGTGCGCAGCTTGTCACCCAGGGCCACCACGTCGAGACGCGCGAGAATCTCACGGATGACCTCGCCGCCCATGCCGACCTCGAAGGAGCCATAGCCGAAGGTGGAGATGGCTTCCTGGTAGTCCTCTTCGCCCAGGATCTCACCCTCCTTGAGGGTGGACTCGCCTGGGTCGGTCACGATGTAGGACTCGCAGTACAGCACGCGCTCGAGTTCCTTGAGGGAGACGTCGAGCATGTTGCCGATGCGGCTGGGAAGCGACTTGAGGAACCAAATGTGAGCGACGGGCGTGGCCAGATTGATGTGGGCCAAGCGCTCGCGGCGCACCTTTGACTGCACCACCTCGACACCGCACTTCTCGCAGGTGATGCCACGATGCTTCATGCGCTTGTACTTGCCGCAGAGGCACTCGTAGTCCTTCACCGGCCCGAAGATTTTGGCGCAGAAGAGGCCATCTTTTTCGGGCTTGAACGTACGGTAGTTGATGGTTTCCGGCTTGCGGACTTCGCCGTGTGACCAGCTGCGGATCTTCTCCGGCGACGCCAGGCTGATCCTGACAGCGACGTAGTTGAGAGGATTCTTCGGCTTGTCGAAGAGGTTGTAGATCTCGTTCACGGTACCTCCCGGGCTCGGGCTGACCTTCGGGACTAATCGTCAGAAAAAACAGAGAATATGAGCAAGCGACTGCTATCGGAGAACTTCCTTGTCCTCGATGAGATCGACATCGAGGGCCAGGGACTGCAGTTCCTTGACGAGCACGTTGAACGACTCCGGCAGGCCGGCTTCGAGAATGGGCTCGCCCTTGACGATGGACTCGTACATGCGGGTACGACCGGCCACGTCATCGGACTTGACCGTCAGGAATTCCTGCAGGCCGTAGGCGGCACCGTAGGCTTCCAGGGCCCAGACTTCCATCTCGCCCAGACGCTGACCACCGAACTGCGCCTTTCCGCCCAGCGGCTGCTGGGTGACGAGGCTGTAGGGGCCGATGCTGCGGGCGTGAATCTTGTCATCCACCAAGTGGTGCAGCTTGAGCATGTACATGATGCCAACGGTGACGTCGGTGTGGAAGGGCTCGCCGGTGCGGCCGTCGAACAGAATGAGCTGGCCACTGCGGGTACGCTGACCCAGATGCAGGGCGTCCTTGATCTCCGATTCCTTGGCACCGGCGAACACGGGGCTCGCCACCGGCACGCCCAGCCGGTACTTGCCAGCGAAGATGCGGAGCTCTTCTTCGGTCGCAGCGTCGACCCAGTCGGCGCTGTCGTCGTTGTCGGAGCAGATGGTACCGCGTACGTACTCACGGAGACCCTCGACGGGGTACGCCTCGTCGAGCATCTGGCCGATGTGCTCGCCCATGCCCTTGGAAGCCCAGCCGAGGTGAACCTCGAGGACCTGGCCCACGTTCATGCGAGAGGGCACGCCCAGGGGGTTGAGGACCAGATCGACCTGACGGCCGTCGTCCATGTAGGGCATGTCTTCCATGGGGAGGATCTTCGAGATGACGCCCTTGTTGCCGTGGCGACCACACATCTTGTCGCCGGGCTGCAGCTTGCGCTTGATGGCGACGTAGATCTTGACCATCTTGATGACGCCGGGGGACAGCTCATCGCCCTTGACCAGACGATCGACCTTGGCGGCAAACTTCTCGCGGATGGCATCGACCTTTTCCTGCACCTGGCGCAGCATGGCGTGGATGCGATCTTCGACCTCGGTGGTCTCTTCTTCGATGGCCAGACGCTCGAAGTGGTCGAAGGTCAGGCTGCGGAGAATCGCCTCGTCGAGGGTCTGCCCAGCGGCCAAGATCTCTTCGCCGGTCTCGTCGTCCAACAGGCGGGCCGCGCTGACCTTGCCCACCGCGGCGAGCACGAGCTGACGTGAGCCGGAGTCGCGCAGAGCCTTGATGGCCTCGTCGCGGTCGCGGTGGATAGCTTCGACGGCCATCCTCTCGATCTCGAGAGCGCGCATGTCCTTCTCGACACCTTCGCGTGCAAACACGCGGGCGCCGATGACGATGCCGGTCACACCCGGCGGCACGCGCAGGGAGGTGTCCTTCACGTCGCCAGCCTTCTCGCCGAAGATGGCCCGCAGGAGCTTCTCTTCCGGGGAGAGCTGAGTCTCGCCCTTGGGCGTGATCTTGCCGACCAGGATGTCACCGGACTGGACCTCTGCACCCACCTTCACGATGCCAGCATCGTCGAGGAAGGTCAGGGCTTCGTCGCCCACGTTGGGGATGTCCCTGGTGATCTCTTCCTTGCCCAGCTTGGTGTCGCGGGCGGCAACCTCGAACTCTTCGATGTGGATGGAGGTGAAGTAGTCTTCACGCACCAAGCGCTCGGAGATGAGGATGGAGTCCTCGAAGTTGTACCCCTGCCAAGGCATGAACGCGACGGTGATGTTCTGGCCCAGGGCCAGCTCGCCGAGGTTGGTGGCGGGGCCGTCGGCGATGACTTCGCCAGCGTGCACGTAGTCGCCAGGACGAACTACGGGACGCTGGTTGATGCAGGTGGACTGGTTCGAGCGGACGAACTTGGTGAGGTTGTAGATATCGACGTCGGCGCCGGCATCGGCCTGCTCGTCGGAGTCGTGCTTGATGACGATGCGGGAGGCATCGACCGACTCGACGACGCCGTCGCGGCGGCAGGTGGCGGTGACGCCGGAGTCGCGGGCGACGACCCGCTCCATGCCGGTGCCTACCAGGGGTGCCTCGGTCTTGATGACCGGCACCGCCTGACGCTGCATGTTGGAGCCCATCAGCGCGCGGTTGGCGTCATCGTTCTCGAGGAAGGGAATCAGCGACGCGGCCACGGAGACCAGCTGGTTGGCGCTGACATCCATCAGAGTGACGGCATCGTTCGGCACCATGGCAAACTCGCCCTTCTCGCGAGCGGCGACAGTGTCATCGATGAAGTTGCCCTGTTCGTCGGTCTTCACAGCTGCCTGGGCGATGATGTGGTTCTCTTCGCGCAACGCGCTGAAGAACTCGACCTCGGGCTTGACTGTGCCATCGGCCACCATGCGGTAGGGGGTCTCGATGAAGCCGAATGCATTGACCCGCGCGTAGGTGGCCAGCGAGGCGATGAGGCCGATGTTCGGGCCTTCAGGCGTCTCGATGGGGCAGATACGACCATAGTGGGTGGTGTGGACGTCGCGGACATCGAAGCCGGCGCGCTCGCGGGTCAGACCGCCAGGGCCGAGAGCGGACAGACGCCGCTTGTGGGTGACCTCGGACAGCGGGTTGGTCTGGTCCATGAACTGGGACAGCTGCGAGGACCCGAAGAATTCCTTGACCACAGCGCTGACGGGCTTGGCGTTGATGAGATCGTGGGGCATCAGCGCCTCGATCTCGCTCAAGCTCATGCGCTCCTTGATGGCCTTCTCCATGCGCACCAAGCCGATGCGGTACTGGCTCTCGAGCAGCTCGCCGACGGCGCGGACACGACGGTTGCCGAGATGGTCGATGTCATCGATGACGCCCTTGTTGTTCTTCAGATCGATGAGGTACTTGACCACCCGGAGGATGTCTTCGCGGGTGAGCGTGGTCTGTTCGAGGGGCAGGTCGAGATCGAGCTTGTGGTTGATCTTCAGCCGGCCGACCTTGGAGAGGTCGTAGCGCTCGGGGTTGAAGAACAGGTTCTCGAAGTGCATCAAGGCGCTGTCGTAGGTGGGCGGGTCGCCCGGGCGCAGGCGCCGGTAGATCTCGATGACGGCTTCTTCGGGGGACTCGATCTTGTCCATCGCGAGGGTGTCGCGCAGGAAGCTACCGACGATGATGCCATCGATGAACAGGACGTCGAAGTCTTCGATGCCGCGCTCGCGGATGAGCTCGACGTGCTCGTCGGTGATCTCCTCGTTGCATTCCACGAGGATCTCGCCGGTGTCCATATCGACGATGTCATAGGCAGCGACGCGACCGATGAGGTTCTCATCGGAGATGGGCAGCTCGCCGACCTCGATCTGGACCTCGTTGCCATCGACCTCCACCATCTCCTTGCGGGTCATTTCGGCGGAGCGCATCTTGCGCAGGATGTTCTTGAGGATCTTCTTGCCCGACCGGCAGATGACATCACCGGTCTCGGGATGGATGAGGTCCTGGGACACCCGCTGCTGGAAGAGCAGATCGGTGGAGCTGACCTTGACCCACCCGTTGTCGCCACTGCGCACGGCCTCGCGCTCGTAGAAGTAGTTGAGCAGCTCTTCGGAAGAGTAGCCCAGGGCCCGCAGCAGCACGGTGGCTGGCAGCTTCCTGCGCCGGTCGATGCGCACGTAGAGGATGTCCTTGGTGTCGAACTCGAAGTCGATCCAGGAACCACGGCTGGGGATGATGCGCGCCGAGAAAATGGTCTTGTGCGAGCCGCCTGTCTTCGCAGGGTTCTCGTCGAAGAAGATACCGGGGGACCGGTGGAGCTGGCTGACGACCACACGCTCGGTTCCGTTCACGATGAACGTACCGTTCTCGGTCATCAAGGGGATCTCACCGAAGTAGACCTCTTGTTCCTTGATATTGGACACCGTGCGTTGACCGCTGTCGGCATCGACATCCCAGACCACCAAGCGGACGGTGACCTTGAGAGGCGCCGAGTAGGTCATGCCTCGCTCGCGACACTCGTCGACATCGTACTTGGGCTGCTCGAGGTCGTAGCAGACGAACTGCAACGAGGCCCTGGACGAGAAGTCCTGGATGGGGAAGACCGAGCGGAACACTGCCTGCAGGCCAATGGCCTCGCGCTCCATGGGGTCGACCTTGCTCTGCAGGAACAGCTCGTAGGAGGTCTTCTGGACCTCGATGAGGTTCTGTACCTGCACCACAGGCGGGACCTTCGAGTAGGAACGGCGGTAGCGGTTGTTGTTGGCAAGCAGGTTCGGCATTTCGAATACCTCGCGTGTGGGGGCCGAGCAGATGGGTGGCGTACTCGTCTGGCTCGGTCACATGCCTGGTGGGATCTCGCTGGCTGACTAGCGCGCCCCAGCGCGCGCCTGACAGCGACGGTCAGCGCAGAGGGCGCCGACCTGGGTGACACGCGAGGAGGATCCGCCAAAGGCGAAACCGAACGCGCATCGAGCCCGAAGGTACCCGCGGGGGTCGCGGGAACTTCCGGGCTGAAGACACGAACCGACGCCCGAAGGCGACCAGCTCGCGCTGTGCTGGTACGGGTCAGGGCCTAGAATGGTCCTGTCCTCCAGCTGCACCGATGCACGTGGGGGCGAGCCCCCACGCACACCTGAGGTGTTGAGGTCGAGCAACAGCGCTCCGCCTACTTGACTTCGACGGTGGCTCCGGCGTCCTCGAGCGACTTCTTGGCCTCTTCGGCCTCTTCCTTGGTCACGGCTTCGCGGATAGGAGCCGGGGCGGCCTCGACGGCGGCCTTGGCTTCCTTGAGGCCCAGCCCGGTGAGGGCACGGACAGCCTTGATGACGTTGATCTTCTTGGCGCCAAAGTCCTTGAGGATCACGTCGAACTCGGTCTGCTCTTCGGCTTCTTCTTCGGGCGCGGCGGCCATGGCGCCACCCATCATGATGGGGGCGCTGGCTTCGACACCGAGTTCCTCTTCGAGGACGTCGATGAGGGCCTTCACTTCGGCGAGCTTCAGGTTCTTGATGTACTCGACCACATCGGCCTGGCTGACGGACATTGTTTTGTCTCCTTGAAAATGGATACTGAAGAAATGAGGGTTCGTGGACGCGGGGAACTACTCGCCCGAGTCCTCGTTGATCTTATTTTCGTAGTTCTTGAGCAGGAACAGCAGGTCCCGTGCCGGAGCTCGGATGATACCGAGGACGCGGCGCGCAGGCTCCTGGATGGTGCGCAGGAGCGTAACCAGCAGTTCTTCGCGACTGGGCAGAGAAGCAACGATCTTGACGGCGGAGCCATCGAGAAGGTCACCTTCGAAGTGCCCGGCGCGGACTTCGATAGTCTTGACCTCGGCGAACGCATCCTTGATGGCCTTGGCTCCACGGATAGGATCTTCACCCGTGAGCGCTACCAAAGTCATGCCCGTGAAGAAGGGAGCGAGGTCTTCGCGCCCTGTGCCTTCGAGGGCAAGCTTGGCCAGCGTGTTCTTGACGATGCGAATCTCGACTTCACCCTCTTCGAGGGTGCGACGCATCGCGTTCGAGGCGTTGACAGCAGTACCAACGTAGCCAGCCACTACCACAAAGGATGCGGCCTGCAGCTGCTCGCGGAAGGTATCGACGAACTCGTGCTTATCCTGACGGTTCATGGTCCCTCCTAGAACTCTTCGCTGGCGCGAATAAGGTCAGCGACGTCCAAACGGACACCGACACCCATGGTGGAAGACAGCGCCGCACCGCGAACATAGGCGCCCTTGGCGGACGACGGCCTCATTCTCATGAGGGTCGCCAGCAGGGTTCCGATGTTGGCCTGGAGCTGTTCGGTCGTCATGGAAGCCTTTCCGACCGACGCGTGGATGATACCGGACTTCTCGACACGGTACTCGATCTTGCCAGCCTTGAGCTCCCGAACGGTCTCGGCGATCCGATCCGCGGGGACCACGGTGCCAACCTTGGGGTTCGGCATCATGCCACGAGGACCGAGGACACGACCGAGCCGGCCGACCTTGGGCATCATGTTGGGGGTTGCGACCGCCTTGTCGAAGTCGAGCCAGTTTTCTTTCTGGATCTTCTGAACAAGGTCATCCGCTCCGACAAAGTCCGCTCCGGCTTCCTCGGCGGCCTGTGCAGCTTCGCCCTGGGCGAAGACCAACACACGAACCGTCTTGCCGGTGCCATGGGGCAGGCTGACTGCGCCACGGATCATCTGATCCGCGTGACGCGGGTCAACGCCCAACCTCACAGCGATCTCGACGGACTCATCGAAGCGAGCGGTCGAAGTCTGCTTGATGAGACCACAGGCCTCATCGAGCGTGTAGCGGGCCTCGGAGTCGACGACTCCGCGGGCAGCGCTCCACCTCTTGCTTCTTCTCGCCACTCTCACTCCTTCAGGAACGTCACGCGCCAGCAGGTGCGTGCCTGGTTCCTGCGCGCGGCCGGGGTCACAGGGCGACGGCCTGCCCTTCCCCAACCAACGCTAATGGGTTTACTTGACTACGATCCCCATCGAACGAGCTGTTCCTTCGATGGTGAGCATGGCCGCCTCAACGGTGTTGGTGTTCAGGTCAGGCATCTTGATCATGGCGATTTCCCGCACTTGATCTTCGGTGACGCGACCGACCTTGTCCTTGTTGGGTTCACCGGAGCCCTTGTCGACGCCCGCGGCCCTGCGGAGCAGGTCGGACGCGGGCGGGGTCTTGGTGATGAAGCTGTAAGACCGGTCGGCGTAGACGGTGATCACCACGGGGATGGTGAAGCCTTCAGCAGCCTGGGCAGCAGTCTTGGAGTTGAACTCCTTGCAGAACATCGGAATGTTCACGCCAGCCTGACCGAGGGCGGGGCCCACGGGCGGCGAAGGCGTAGCCTTGCCAGCCGGAATTTGGAGCTTGATCTGCTGCAGAACCTTCTTGGCCATAATTGCCTCCTGATACCTATCGACGCCCTTTCAGGACGTGCAAATCTGTCTAGCCGAGCTTTTCGACCTGAGAGTAGTCGAGCTCGACCGCGGTGGGGCGGCCGAAGATGCTGACCATGACGCGGAGCTTGCCGCGTGCGGGGTTGGCTTCTTCGACGGTTCCCTTCATGGTGGCGAAGGGGCCATCGTTGACGCGGACTTCTTCGCCACGCTCGAAGTGCATGGTGGGCTTGGGCTCACTCTCGGCATCGGTCATGCGAGAGGTGATGCGCTCGACTTCCTCGTCGGGGACGGGGGGTGGGTTGCGCATGTTGCCGACAAAGCCGGTGATCTTGGGCGTGTTCTTGACGACGTGCCAGGTCTCATCCGTCAGGTTCATGCGAACCAGGAGATAGCCGGGCAGGAACTTGCGGGTGGTGATCCGCTTCTGACCACCACGCACCTCGACGACCTGTTCGGTCGGAACGAGGACTTCCTCGATGCGGTCCTCGAAGCCGAGCAGACCGATCCGCTCTTCGAGCGCCTTCTTGGCCGTGTTCTCGTATCCCGAGTAGGTATGTACGACGTACCAGCGCATGGCCATGACTATCGTTGCTCCAAGTTCGCCCTACTGGCGCTAACCCCGATGATCGAGGGAGGATGACTCATCCCTTCAAGAGAAGAGGAAGATGCTCGTGACCTTGGCCCAGATGAAGTCGAAGGTCGCCAGTGAAACCGTGATGATGAAGCAGCTGATGATGACGACCGTGGTGGAGTTGATGGTCTCCTCGCGGTCGGGCCAGAAGATCTTCCTCATCTCGACGACCACTTCGTCCACGAAGGACACGGCTGGCTTGTTTCGAAGCAGCACGAAGAAGGAGACGACACCCGAGACGATCGAAATGATGACGCTGAGCTGAATCAGGTTGAGGAACAGCGGATCGGCCCAGCCACCAATGGCGATACCTTCGACCGCAGCACTCCGAACCGTGATCCCGATGATCGCAGCGGACGCGAGGAAGGTCAGGGTGATGTAGCGCTGGTTGTTCATCGAGTGGCCTGTCGGAGTTCAGCGTAGAACCAAGCTGCAAGGCTGCGATTGGCTCGTGGTGCCTCTTAGACGCTTAGGCACGCAAGTTGCATGGGCGTCGGAAAAGCGGCCCCCTACTACCACGCCCCTGCCAGGGTGGCAAGGGCGCGATTGCGTACGGTGCGAATTTGGTACTACTCGAGCACTTCGGCGACAACGCCAGCGCCGACGGTGCGGCCACCTTCACGGATAGCAAAGCGGAGCTGAGGCTCCATCGCCACCGGCATGATGAGCTCGACCGACATCTTGACGTGGTCTCCGGGGAGCGCCATCTCGATGCCTTCGGGGAGCTGAATCTTGCCCGTGACGTCGGTGGTGCGGAAGTAGAACTGAGGACGGTAGCCCGTGACGAAGGGCTTGTGACGGCCGCCTTCTTCCTTCTTGAGGATGTAGGCGGTGCCCTTGAACAGCGTGTGAGGCGTGATGCTCTTGGGCTTGGCGATGACCTGGCCGCGCTGAACGTCGGTGCGCTTGATGCCGCGCAGCAGGACGCCAACGTTGTCGCCGGCTTCGCCGCGGTCCAGGATCTTGCGGAACATCTCCACGCCCGTGCAGACCGATGTGATCGTGGGCTTGAAGCCGACGATCTCGACCGGCTCGCCGGTCTTGACCACGCCGCGCTCGACGCGACCCGTGCACACCGTGCCACGACCCGTGATGGTCATCGTGTCTTCGATGGGCAGCAGGAAGGGCTTGTCGATCTCGCGCTCGGGCTGCGGAATCCACTCGTCGATGGCGTCGAGCAGGTCGCAGATGCTGTCCTTGGCCAGCTCGCCTTCCTGACCCTCGAGGGCATGAAGGGCAGAACCCTTGATGACCGGGCAGTTGTCGCCGTCGAATTCGTACTCGTCCAGCAGCTCACGAACTTCCATCTCGACGAGCTCTTGCAGCTCTTCGTCTTCGAGAAGGTCGATCTTGTTGAGGTAGACCACCATGCTGGGAACGTTGACCTGACGGGCCA
>Ga0307987_1000868_pt1 | contig 17262 bp, 13 predicted proteins | sample EllFjometagen181_FD_203157 | JGI IMG/M metagenome (GOLD analysis project Ga0307987, IMG submission 203157) | Marine microbial communities from Ellis Fjord, Antarctic Ocean - #181 | ecosystem: Environmental > Aquatic > Marine > Unclassified | place: Southern Ocean | collected 2014-10-08
GCCAGGGCTGGCCGCCACCAGGATCAGACCGATGAAGATGAAGGGATAGGCGTCGTAGAAGCCCGCGAGGTGGCCGAGGGCCATGGCGAGCAGGGGCAGCAGTCCGAACTGCAGGATCACCCCGATGACCACGCCCTTGGGGCTGCGGAGCACGAGGGCGAAGTCACCCACCGTGAGGGTCATCCCCATGCCGACCATCACCAAGAACAGCAGCAGCACGATCGCGATGAAGAACAGGCGGTCGAGTACCAGGCGCTCCGGGGGGGCGATGAGCTGGGCGAGGCTGTACTGGACCCCGTCGATGGTCGCGGTCGCGACCTGGACCTCGAACTGGAGCTTGTGCTTGAACAGGCCCGCCACGCCCGCGTAGGCGGAGCCGGATCCCTCATCCAAGGCTGCGGGTTCCTCAGGCATCGTGAGGATGAAGATGTCCCCGTCGAGGTCTCGGATCAGGTAGAGCGCCTCGGCCTTGTCCTCGGTGTGGAGGATTCGGATGTGCCCTCGGAAGCTCTCCGCAGTGGCGACCTCCCAGCTCACCTCACCGGCGGCGGAGGTCAGCGTCTCCAGGGCTGGGTACGGGGCAGTGTCGCTGGAGACCAGCTCACGGAGCTGCCTGTAGAGCAGTTCCCCCGAGGTGGCTTCCTGGGCGCTGGCGGGAGTGGATGCAAAGAGTGCCAGCAAGCACATCAGCAGCCCAGTGACGACGATCGACCCGGTGCGGTTCATGGTGAGGCTCCTTCTCGAATGCCCCCGCTTGTTTACCACTTTGAAGGCGGCGATGGGGAAATGACGGACGAACAGCGCGGGAGCCGTACAGGCGGGGTCCCGCGTGTACAGGAATAGGGTAGAATCTCGAGCCAACAATCAGGCGCTCGAGGACCGGCTCTGGACCGGCCTTGTTCCTCGTGGATTCTCGGCGTTCGACCGTAGCGGCCACGGGGACCTCTGTGGACCCCGTGGCTACCGCATCAGCCTGGGACGAGCTGTTCCGCCAGCAGGGCGTGCGCGGGCCGGTCGAGGCTCCGTCGAAGAGGGGCAAAGAGCAGAGCGAAGCACCGAAGAAACAGGTCTCGCTGTTCCCCGAGGGGTAATCCCCTCGAACACCTTCGTCCCCGGCACGTTGATGGAGTGAACCCCTGCACCATCCGCGTCCATGCCTGTGGTCCTTCACATCATCGGCCTCGCTGGCAGCTACGGCGGACAGCGCGTCCCGATCCCAGCCCAAGGGCTCCGCATCGGTCGCCTGCATGGCCTCGAACTGGTCCTCGATGAGCAAGGGGTGTCCCGCCAGCACGCCAGCCTGGCGCTACACCAGGGCGCCCTGTGGATCCAGGATCTGGGCTCCCGCAACGGGGTGTTCGTCAACGACCATCGCATCCAGGGTTGGCAGCAGCTCCAACCCGGTGACCGCATCCGCATCGGCGGGTCGCTCTTCGAGGTGGAGCTGCCCGAGGCGCCGACCCTTCCCGATCACCAGCACGGTCCAGCCAGCGCGCCCAGACAACGACCCTGGGTCCTCCTGGTTCCGATCTTCGCAGGACTCGCAGCGTTCGTGATCGTGCTGCTGGTGATCCGCGCCGATCGCACCACCACGCCCAGCCCCGTTCCCACCCACCAGGACTCCATCGGCTCTCTACTACGCAGCACCCTGGTCGATGCCGAGCAGACCGTACCACCGGCTCCACCCACGCTGGATCTCCAGCCAGCCCCAACCCCATCCCCGCCGCCCCCCGACAACATGACCGCCCCCGAGCTGGTGGATCAGGCCCACGCCTACCACGACGCCAAGCGCTGGCAAGACTCCCTGACCAGCTACGACCACGCCTTGCAGTTGGACCCGACCTGCGCCATCTGCACCCGCCGCATCGACCGCATCCATGCCCAGGTCCACACCGAGGTCTCCACCAACCTGGCCGCAGGCCAGCGCTACTACGGCGAGCTGCGGGTGGACGAAGCGGTCAACTGCTGGGAGCGGGTGCTGCTGCTGGACCCCGATCCCAGCAGCCCCACCCATATGCAAGCGCTGGGGTACCTCGAGCAGGCGCGGGGGCGCTAATCCAGCCCCGCCTCGCGGCAAGCCACCAAGGGTTCCAACCCCACGAAATCCGGCTTCACTACAGGAAGATCTCCGTATCGCAGTAGGGGCACTGCACCACCCCTCGGCCCACCAGCTCGAGCTTCCCCGCGCAGCCGGGACAACGCCGGGCGCTCTTGAGCGCGTGGGCCTCGCTCGAGTAGACGACACCCTTCTTCCAGTTCATGTAGCCCTGCAGATCCCCGGCCCCGACGGCTTTGTAGATCCATGCCCGCAGCACTGGCGCGGGGGCGTTCAGCTCCCGCTCGAGCTCATCGAGGTCGACGCGAGCCCGCGCTGAGATGAGGCCCGGGAGGGTCCGCAGGCCCTCTTGCTCGTGGCGCTGGGTGCACACCCAGCCGACGTTGGGCTCCATGCGACACAGCAGACGCCCGTCGAGCTTGAGCTGGAAGAGCACCTGCTCGATGCGGTCCGCGGGGATGTCACTGACCGCCGTGATCTCCTCGAAGCTGGCGCAGCCCCGGCGGTGGAGCAGCTCGACCACGGCGTCCATGGCGGCAGGGCTGCGGCCGCTGCGCAGCTGTTGAAAGCCGCGGGCCGTGAATGCGAGGGCCGGAAGGAGGAAGATACACATGGGCGCGAAGCCGCAGCAGGTCCCGCCGAACAGGCCCAGGCCCACGCTCTCGCCATTCACCGACCCTTGGCCCTCGAGCATGGGCTCCAGGCCCATGGCCAGCCCCAGGGCCAGGCCCCCCACCAGCACGACCAGGGACGCCAGGTAGAACCAACCTGCCCGTGCCAGGGGACGACGGTCGATGAGGCCGGCCACCGCCAGGAAGATGGCGGCCAGGGGCGTGAAGAACACCACGCCGGCCGAGGCCGCGGCGCCGACCATGGTCTGGTCGTCCAGGGGGTCCACCATCATCGCGACAGCCAGCAGCCTCCACGCCAGCAACACCAACCCCGCCAGAGCCCCCAGCACCAGGGAGGGGATCCCGGGGACGATCTGACGAAGGATGCTGGGGCCGCTGGGCATGGAGAACTCCGATGCAGCCAAGCTATCACCGGCCAGACCGAACATGGGGTGCAGCCTGGGGTCAAGCGATCCTTGCCCCCTGGCACCAGGCCCGTCATCATGAAGAGTCCCCGGAGGCCTCCATGAAACGCAGCCCCGTCCTGTTCCTGGCCTTGTTGGCGCCCCTTGCCCTGGCTGACAGCGAAACCTGGCCGCTGGATGCCCCGAGCGAGATCAGCTACGACCCGGCCCTGGTCATGGTGAACGACGGTGCCGCCACCCTCATCTCGACCCTGGCCGGCACCGGAGCCGACGGCGATCTGCTGCTGACCAGCAGCAGCTTCGACCTGTCCACCGATGCCAGCGGCAGCCGTACCGAGGCCGATGGCGCGAGCTGGGCCATGCTCGACACTCTCTCGGCGGGGGACAGCAGCTTCGAGCTCTCCGACTACACCGCAGGCCTCGATGCTGGAGACGAGCTGCTGCTCATCGACATGCAAGGCAGCACGGCCTCCACTACGGGCGTGGGGAGCTGGGAGCTGCTGCGGGTCAGCGACATCACTGGCGGCATCGTCACGACCACAGTGCTGGTGAACGACTACGACGGCAGTGACCACGCCATCGTGGCCCAGCGGGTACCCAACTACAGCGACGTCACACTCACCGCCAGCACCATCACCGCCGGTGACTGGGACGGCAGCAGCGGCGGCATCGTGGCCCTGCGTGCAGCGGGCGCCGTCAGCATCGACGGGTCCTCGAGCATCGATGTATCGGGCCTGGGCTACCTCGGCGGCGTCGGTGGCAGCAGCAGCGGCACCGGTGGCGGCGGTGGAGAGACCTGGATCGGCGTCGACGGGCCTGGCGGAAGCGTAGGGGCGAGCGGCACCGGCGCCGGCGGCGGCGGCGAAGGCGTGGGCAGCGCTACCAAGGCCGAGGGTGGCAACGGTGGCTATGGTGCCGGCGGTGGCGGCGCCGACGGCACCGTCAACGGCGACGACGGCGCGGGCGCCGGTGGCGGCGGCGGCCACGCAGGCGGCGGTGGCGGCGGCGGTGGCGGCACGGGCTGCACCGGGTCTATCGCCGGCGTGGGTGGCAGCGGTGGCGCCAGCGGCGAAGGCGGCGGTGGCGGCGGCGCGTCGTCCTGCCCCGGCGGCGAAGGCGGCGACGCGGGAGCCGACGGCGGGGTGAACTCCCACTGCTACGACACCACGGCTCTCGGCGGCCACGGCAGCACCGGCACGGCGTCGGGCGGCGGCGGAGACAGCTGCGCAAGCCCCTACGGCGGCGGCGGCGGCGGCGGCGGCGGCTCGGCGGGCGACGCTGCGCTGACCACCATCTTCCTGGGCGGCGGCGGCGGCGGCGGCGGCGGTTCGAGCCACGGCTACACCGGCGGCGACGGCGGCAACGGAGGCGGCATCGTGCTGCTGTTCGCGGCCAGCCTGTCCCTGGACGGCAGCATCGCCGCCGACGGCGAGCTGGGCGACACCACCGCCACCAGCTACCGCAGCGCCTCGGGTGGTTCGGGCGCTGGCGGCGCTATCTACATCAGCGCCGACAACGCCAGCATCACCGGCAGCATCTCCGCCGCGAGGGCCGACCCGGTGGTCTCGGGCAGCTACATCTCCGGCGGAGGCGGCGGCGGCCACGGCCGCGTGCGCGTGGACGCCGGGACGGTCAACGGCATCGCGAGCACCGACACCAGCGTCACCGCCGAGCTCGACAGCTACACCAGCCCAGGTGTCGGCTGGGTGGCCACCCCCAGCGATAGCTACCCCACCGCCGCCACCGTCTGCAGCGTAGACCCGGTCATCCCCGGCTACAGCGGCTTCCTCTGGACCGGGTTCTCGAGTGTCGAGAGCACCGACGGGGGCAGCATCGTCTACACCCTGAGCGACGACGGTTCCACCTGGTGGTGGCACGACAGCAGCGCCTGGAGCCTGTCCAGCGGTAGCTCGGAGGCCAACACCGCGGCCGCCGTGGACGCCAGCATCGGCGAGCTGTCCGGCAGCCAGCTGTACTGGTGCGCACACCTGGTGGGCGACGGCAGCCAGGCGGTGAGCCTCGAGCAGGTCAGCCTCGAGTACGCCGAGGACAGCGACGGTGACGGGGTGCTCGACACCGACGACAACTGCCCATCGGTGGCCAACCCCGGTCAGGGCGACGCCGACGGCGACGGTGACGGTGACGCCTGCGACGCCTGCACCGATGTGGACGGAGACGGCTACGGCGACGCCAGCTACAGCGCCAGCACCTGCGCCGCCGACTGCGACGACGACGACGGCGCCATCTCCCCCGCCGCCACCGAGATCTGCGACGGCGTCGACAACGACTGCGACGGCACCGCCGACGAGGACGACGCTGCGGACGCGGCCACCTGGTACGCCGACAGCGACGGTGACGGCTACGGGGATGGTTCCAGCAGCGCCACCGCCTGCAGCCATCCCAGCGGCACCGTCGCCGACGCCAGCGACTGCGACGACAGCGACGCCACGGTCAACCCCGCGGGCACCGAGAGCTGCAACGGCGTGGACGACGACTGTGACGGCAGCGTGGACGAGGACAGCGCCATCGACGCCCTCACCTGGTACGCCGACAATGACGGTGACGGCTTCGGCGACCCCGGCAGCACCACCACGGCCTGCGACGCCCCCAGCGGCTTCGTCTCCGACAACACCGACTGCGACGACAGCGACGGCGCCGTCAACCCCGACGCCAGCGAGGCCTGCAACGGGGTGGACGACAACTGCGATGGGACCGTGGACGAAGACAGCGCCTCGGACGCCACCACCTGGTACGCCGACAGCGACGGTGACGGCTTCGGTGATCCGGGCTCCACGACGATCGCCTGTGCCCAGCCCAGCAGCCACGTGGCGGGTGTCACCGACGGGGTCGCCTTCGACTGCGAAGACAGCGACGCGGCGATCAATCCCGACGCCATCGAGCTGTGCGACGGCGTGGACAACGACTGTGACGGCACCGTGGACGAGGACGAGTCCGACGACGCCGCGACCTGGTACGCGGACGACGATGGCGACGGCTACGGCGACATCGCCAACACCTCCATCGCCTGTGCCCAGCCCACCGGCACGGTTGCGGACAGCACCGACTGCGACGACGGTGACGCGGCCATCAACCCGGCCGCCGACGAGCTCTGTGACGGCGTGGACAACAACTGCGACGGCAGCGTGGACGAGGACGACGCCATCGATGCACTCACCTGGTACGCCGACAGCGACGGCGACGGCTTCGGCGACCCCGGCAGCACCACCACGGCCTGCGCCGCCCCCAGCGGCTACACGGTCAACGCCACGGACTGCAACGACGGCGACGCCGACATCTACCCCGGCGCCACCGAGATCTGGTACGACGGCGTAGACCAGGACTGCGGGGGTGACAGCGACTACGATGCCGATGCCGACAGCTTCGACCACAGCGCCTACGGCGGTGACGACTGCGACGACGAAGACGCCGAGGTCAACCCCGACGCCGAGGAGATCTACTACGATGACGTGGACCAAGACTGCGACGGCGCCAGCGACTTCGACATGGACGGCGACGGCTTCGACTCTTCCAGCTACGAAGGCGACGACTGCGACGACGGCGACGACACGGTCTACCCCGGCGCCCCGGACATCCCCTACGACGGCGTGATCAACGACTGCGACTCAGCCGATGAGTACGACGCCGACGGCGACGGCCACGACGCGGTGGAGCACGGCGGAGACGACTGCGACGATGCCAACTCGAGCATCAACCCCAGCCAGGAAGAGATCTGGTACGACGGCGTGGACCAGGACTGCGATGGCAACGACGACGACCAGGACGAGGATGGCTGGGCGATGGAAAGCGACTGCGACGATCTCGATCCCGCCATCAACCCCGACGCCGATGAGATCTGGTACGACGACATCGACCAGGACTGCGACGGCGCCGACGACTTCGACCAGGACGGAGACAGCTGGCCTCTGGACGAAGACTGCGACGACGAGGACCCACACAGCTACCCCGGTGCCGAGGGCCTGGACGACGACTGCAACCCCATCGACACCGGCGACAGCGATCACCCCGAAGACACCGGCCCAGGCCCCGACGACAGCGGTGGACTGTCCTTCAAGGGCGGCGGCGGCTGCAGCGGCTGTGGCGGTGGCGGTGGCCTGGCCATGGGCTGGCTGGCGGTGCTGCTGGGCGCGGCCCTGACCCGCCGGCGCAGGCGCTGACGCCGTGAGTGGCAGCATCCACGTCTTCACTTTCAAGCGTGGCTTGTTGTCCAGGGCAGCCCACGATCTGCGGCTGTCGGTGCAGCACTACACCCTCCACCGGCAGGGTGAGGCCGTCGAGGCCAGCTTCGACCCCCTGTCCCTTCAGGTAGACGGCACCATGAAGCGGGGCCGGCTCGCCCCTGGGGGGCTGAGCCCCAAGGACAAGGGCGAGGTGCTGGACAACACCCGCTCCCAAGTGCTGCAGAGCCACCGCTACCCGAAGATCCGCTTCGACGGCCGCGCCGTGCAGAAGGGCGCCCTGATCGCTGTGGCCGGCACCCTCGAGCTGGTGGGCCAGCGCCGCCCCGTGACCTTCACCCTGCGCCAGGTGGGGGGCCGAGTCCAGGGCGAGCTGGAGCTCCAACCCAGCCGCTGGGGCATCAAGCCGTTCAAGGCTCTGATGGGCGCCATCGCCCTCGACGACCGAGTGGTGGTGGCCTTCGATCTGCCGACGCCAGAGAACGACACCCAGGGCCCCTGCTGACTCAGGATCAGTAGGAACCCAGCAGGATCAGCTCCGCCATACCCGCCCTCCACACGCCGTCGGGGGAGGCATGGTAGGCGCCCACGAGCAGGTCTAGTCCCCCGTCGCCGTCCACGTCCTCGAGCACATCGGCGGACCGCCCGTAGCGGTCACTGTCAGCGTACCCCTCGAAGCTCAGGTTGCGCAGATCATCGACCTCGACGTGACCTGCGATGGGCCCGAAGACCAGATGGGCGACACCCAGGTAGGTCATGTGGTCCGGGTAGCCATCGAAGGTCAGCATCAGATCGGTGTGGCCGTCATCGTCCAGATCGTGGACAGACTCCACCACCATTCCCCCAGGCCCACGGCAACCGATGGGGTTGATGGAACCCGAGCGGGCGTCGAGCACTTCAGCCACGCCGCTCACGGGTCCGGACACGATGTGGTATTCGCCGGAGTAGTACCCGCCGCAGTCGTCCGACCAGTCCTCGCCGATGACCAAGTCCCCGTAGCCATCGCCGTCCAGATCCCCCGGGAGTTCGACGGATTGGCCGAACATCGAGGGCCAGTCGCGGCCGTTGTGGAAAACCGCGGTCGCGTCGGTGTTCATGCTGGCATTCATGGACAGCGACCCCTCCGCCGGACCGGACACCAGCATGGCGAGGCCCTCGTAGCCGGAGCCGTCGCTATAGGCGCAGCTGACCAGCAGATCCTCCAGGCCGTCGCCGTCGATGTCGTCGCCACCCGCGGCGGCTTGGCCCAGTTCCCAGCTGTTGAAGAGCACCCCCGATGCGTCGTCGAGGCTCATGGAGCTGGTGATCGGCCCGTGCACGACGTAGGCGGTCCCCATCCCTGGGGCGCCCACCAGGATGTCGGGCAGCATGTCACCGTTGACATCTCCGATGCCAGCCACGGTGTACCCGGCCAGGCCGCCTTCGGTGCTTCCAGCGAGCACCAGCGCTTGGTCCTCGAGGGCTTGCTCGCCCCAGCTCGAGAAGCCGACGTCACCCATCACCAAGAAGGCGGCGCCCGCCTCGCTCCCCGAGCTGGTGGACCCCGGCGCCCCCACCAGCAGGTCGTCCAGGCCGTCCCCGTTCATGTCCCCTACGGACGCCATGGCGTGGGAGCCGGGCTGCCCCCGGCCGGAGACGGTGAAGCTCGTCACGGCGTCTTCCACAAGGCCCTCACCACCGTCGCGCCAGTGGGTGCCACCGCCGAAGATCAGGATCTGGGGGTCGAGCTCAGAGCTCGGAACCGACGTGCTGATGGCGAAGTCGGTGAACCCATCGCCGTCCAGATCCCCAGCGCTGGAGACCTCCTGGCCGAACCCCTGGCTCCCGGTCTGGCCGTAGATGGGCACACGGATGTTGGTGTCGGCGTCCGTGTCCGCGTCGGCGTCGGCGTCGGCGTCGGCGTCGGCGTCCGTGTCGGCGTCCGTGTCGGCGTCCGTGTCCGTGTCCGTGTCACCCTCGGGCGGAGCGGTGTCGTCGGCATCGGGCTTGTCGCCGCAGGCGGAAGTCACCAGCAGCAAAGTCGAGATGAGCAGCACTCTACGCATGGTGTTGTCCGTCCCGCTGGAAGGTCACCGCCAGTCTAGCCATGGTGGGGCCGAAACCGAAACGACCCATGGAAGACCAGCGCTCAGCCACCTTCCAGCCCACGCCCAGTTCCAAGGTGATCATGGGGGGCAGCACCGCCCGGCCCCAGGGGGAGCACAGCCCACCGGCCGTCAGGGACACCAGCGTGCGCCGAACTCGGGACCCAGCCCCCTCGAGCGTGTCGAGGAGCGCGCGTGCCAATGCCATCAAGCCAGCGCAGCACACCCCCGGTCACCAGCCCACCATCAGCCCCTATCGACCCACGCGCGCAGCGCGCTGCCATCGGGCTCGCCCAGCTCGAGGGCCGCCACGTCCACCAGGCCTGACAGCGCCTTGGGGGCCAGATCCTTGGCCCGTCCCAGGATGACCCGCGCCATGCGCTCGGCGTCGCCGATAGTGCGCACCCGGGGGCCGTCGTCCTTCTCGATGATGATGCGACGCACGTGGTTGACCAGGTCTGGGATACCCCGGCTGCCGAAGGTCCAGCTCTCCCCGTCGTCGAAGCGCTCCACCAAGGGGTAGCTGCTGCCCAGGTCCGGGTTGGTGCGCATGGACTTGGGCAGGTCGATGCGGTCGAGGTGAGGCAGGCGCACACCAGGCATACCCCGGACTTCCTCGGAAGGGATGGTGTGGCCTTCGATCATGCGCACGCAGCGCCAGGGAGCGTCCTCGATCTCCCCCTCGGAGCGAGTGCAGAAGATGATCCGCGTGCCGTGGTAGGCCCGGATGACCATGGACGACAGCTCGTCGGACTGCAGCTTGCCCTGGATGCTGCCCGTGGGGAACACCCTCAGAATCCGGCGCTTGCCCCCGAAGTCGATGCCCGACCAAGCGAGCAGGTCACAGCGCACAAACTGACCGATCTCGAGGACCACTTCCATGGGTCGACCTCCAGTGGGGAACGAGATCGACATAGCGGGTCCGGGCGGGTGGGGCCCGCCTATTGCTCGGTCGCGGATGCAGCGACAGCCATCAGCTTCTGTGCGGTCTCGTCGCCCCCTTCGGCCACCGCGGCAAGCTGGGCGAACAGCGCTCCGCCTTCGAGGCCGGGGTGCTCCGCCAACGCCTTCAGGAATTCCAGCGCTTTCCCCGAATCGGAGAGGACCTCCGCGGGCAGCCGACCCAGAACCTCCGCGACTCGATAGCCGCTGATCTCCTTCACATGCAGCGCGGTGATGCCCGCTTCCTCGCACGCATCGACGAAGTCGACCGCCGGCGCCGCCTCGATGTCGTCCCGCCGCGCCCAGGCCTCGATCTCTGCGACGACGCCACGTGGCTCCACATCGGTGGGGTGACCGCTCCACCAGGTATCGCCGCCAACACGGCGACCAGGGCCAAGACCCTGTTCAGAAGGTTGCCCGACCGTTCCTCTCGCGCTCGTCCCCTCTTCTTCTCCGATTCGCGGACCCCTTCCTCGAGCCCCGCGGTGTGGCGTAGGGACTCGCTGACACTCGCGATCCCGTCGGCCAGTTCCTTGGCGCTGTCCGCAGCCTCGCTGATCTTCTGTTCGAAGGCGCGGTGAACGCGGGTGTAGCCGTCACTCACATTCTCCAACAACCCCAGCCCAGCGATCTTCTGGACGGTGAACTTCTTCTGGGCATCCAGTCTCGAGACACCCATCAGACGGTTCATGTCCGCCTGGAGCTTCCGCCGCTTCAACGCGCTGGCGAAGGTCCTCGCCTGGAGCTTCGCCAGGAAACCGTTCAACAGACCGGTCAGAGAGAACATGCGAGGTTGAATCGACGTCTTGGCCAGGAGCGAGAACAGGACCTCGCTGAGCCTCATGCTGACATCGAGGCTTCTTTCCCACACGCCGGCGATGTTTCTCCTGCTCGAACGCCGTGACCACTTTCTTCCACAGGCCCTCTTCCGAATAGGTCGCGGCTTCGTCCGGGGTGAAGGCTCTCGGGGTGCTGGGTCTTCGGGGGCCCACTTCCCAAAGCTGGGACGCCCATTGGTGACCCGGAGGTGGGGCGAGAAAAACAGCGTCCCATCCCGAGCCTGGACCAGTCCACCTCGAAGCCTACGTAGAATTCGTCGGGCAGGCCCGAGCTGTCCTGCACGCAGGTGCGAAAGCGGTCCGCACCCAGGAATATCGCACAGCGACCGCTCTCCGCCAGCTCGCCGTAGCTGCCGCGAAGGGCGGCGGACCAGACGGCGACCAGCTCGTCTATGGAGCCACCGATGGCGGGAGAGGTCTCATCGCTGGATTGGACCCATGGGCCATTTCCCATCCGAAACCAGGCGTGGCCGTCGTCGAGGTACAGGAAGTGACCCAGGAGCTGCGCGAGGCCCTTCGCTTGGTCCTGACCATGCCAGAAGATGGTCCATGGGGCACACCTGGAAGTTCACGCTCCTGAACTGCACGAACTTCTGTTCCAGCTCGAGGTAAATCTCGAACTGGAACAGGTGACCGGATCCCGTGAAGGTCAGCATCGACCCTTCCCGGTCAGGGATGAGGTAGTACTGGAGATCCTCGGCTTCGAGTAGTGCGACGAGCTGTGTTTGATTGCAGGTCATGGTGCCTTCCATCTCCGAGCAGGGGTCAGGGGATCAACCGAGGCTGATCACCAGGGTGTCGGCCGTCCGTGCGCGAACAGCGACGCCTGTCATGTCCGTCGAGCCGGTCTCTTCGTTCTTCTTCAAGAGCTCCAGGCGGATCCCGGGAAAGCACGCCTCCCTTGCCGCGGACGTAGCCCACGTACCCTGGAAGGGGGCCCAAAAGTACGCTCAGCGCCTGGCCGGCATCACCACCCGAGGCATGCAGCGTGTTGCAGTCCACCCGGACCAACGACGCCCGGCCTCCCCCCAACACCTCGGCCAACAGAAGCGCCGTGTGCGTCTTACCGACGCCGGTGGGCCCGCCGAAGAAGTACACCCCTCTCGGCGCTTCTGTTGGCCGATGGTGTCTTCGAGGGCCTCCCACAGGGCGTGATGGTCTACCGCACTCAGGGGTGGAATGCGGGTCACGCAGTAGGCGCAGACCTCGTCCAGCAGCTGGATGGACTTGCGGGGCTGAGCCCGCCCGGGAAGGAATTCCTCGGTCAGATCCACCGTCTTTTGCAGGATCTCGTCCGAGATCTCGACGCCGTAGAAGCGCTCGATCTCGGGGAGCCTGCCCCGGATGATGGCCAGGGTCTCCGCAGGCGTCGGCGGATCGATCCACACGATGGAGAACCGCTGAATCGATGTGTTTCTCCTGAGGTGGGAGACCCTCGGTGAGCATCCTGCCGAAGGGGATCAGGGTCGCGAGCACCTCCTTGCGCCTCGAGGTGGCTCGCCAGCCGATCTTGGGCGCCTCACCGTGGCCTTGGAGGCCTCCAGGCGGACCCGGACCGCGTCTCTCTCTGCGCTGGTCCCCAGCTTCGCCAAGGCCGCGTCGAGGGTCTCCGCCGTGACCCCATGCTCCTCGGCCTAGGACATGCCCGCCGGGCTCCACAGCAGGTCCACGAAGAGCTCCTTCGGGCTGATGGGACCCTCATTTCTCTTGGCCAGACTGGAGATGGAGGGGACGAGGTCCTTCGCCAGCGGCATCTTGTCGGGCAGCTCGTCTCGACACGCGGTGGGCGCGTCGAAGAAGGCGCTGAGCTCGGGGACCGTCTCGACCAGGTGCGCTGTGTGGTAGACGGCCGCCAGAAGGAGTCCGACTTCCAGTTGCCCATCGGGGGGGACGCAACGCTTGGCGAGGTCCCTGGCGGCAGCGGACTCCGGACTCGAGTCCAAGGGCATTCCATCACCGAAGCCTGGCCAGATCCACGTCCAAGGTGGGCCTGTGGCATCGGCCTGTAGCGCTTTCCGGCATTGGTGGCCGGCGCTCGAGGGAGCCGTTCGGCGCAGAGATCGATGCCAGAAATCAGAGAGCTTGGCGTTCAACCTGTCACCCGGCCGAGTGCGGTCCCAACACGGGCTGGGCGGATTTCACACCCACTGAACCGGCCGGCGCCTATGGCCCGGCGACGGACCGCTGGGGCGGGTACAGCGTCGGTGGACGGGCGAACACCCTCGATTCGTGACAGGATGCGAACTCTACCGTCCCGACGAAACCCACAGGCCAACGCACCATGATCGTTCTCCTGCTCTTCCTCCTCGCCTGCAACCCCGACGAAGGCTCGGCCCCCCCCGATGACAGCGCTGGGGACAGCACCGCCGACAGCACCGCCGACAGCACCCACGACAGCTTCGTGGACACCGCTGCGGACGACGCCTTCTTGCTGAGGGCCGACGAACACGTGGCCCTGGACTTCGCCTACCAGGGCGAGACGGTGCCCGACGGAGTGCTCCAGATCCGAGCGGTCGGCGGGCTGGGCTCCAGCTCCGAGCTCGAGTGGGAGGTGACGGGTGACTTCGCAGTGACCGGCAGCCACGAGCCCCTCGAAGCGGGTGAGCGCCGGTCGCTCACCGTGAGCTTCGCCCCCAACAACGACCAACCCGCCCTCGCCAGCGGCAGGGTGCTGTTGTCCGCAGACGGCCAAGAGCTGAGCTGCACCCTGGCCGCGGTGGTGGGTGTCGCCGATCTTCCCCTCGCGACCTGGACCGACGACGAATGGGGAAGTCGCACCATCGTTCCCCTGCCCTCGGCCCCCTTTCCCCATCCCAGCGCCAGCTACGATGACAGCTCGGTGCTGATCTTCGTGCCCTCGACCTTCAGCGACGAGGGCGACATGCAGGTGGTCACCCACATCCACGGCCACGGTGCGATGCTCGAAGACATGGTGGCGGACAAGTACCTGTTGGAGCAACTCACAGCATCGGGCCGCGACACCGTCCTCATCGTGCCCCAGGGGCCCGAGGATGCGTCGGACGGCAACTTCGGCTGGCTGGACGAGCCCTTCGGCCACCAGAATCTGGTCTCCGACGTCATGGGAGTGTTGTACCGAGACGGCCTGACGGAGCGCCCCTTGCCGAGTCGCAACGCGGTGACAACCCACTCCGGCGGCTACCTCTGCGCATCCTACATCCTCGAGCAGGGAGGTATACCCATCGACGTGGTGCACCTGTTCGACGCCCTGTACGGGCGGGATGAGGTGTTCGAGGAGTTCGTCCTGCGGGGCGGCATCTTCCGGTCTGTCTACACCAGCTCAGGGGGCACAGACGACAACAACCAGGCCCTGCGCAGCAGCCTGCGCTCAGCCGGCGTCACGGTCTCCGACAGCTTCACCGACGCCGATCTGGCGGCCTCGGACGTCACCATCGCCCACACCAGCGCCAGCCACTCCGGCTGCGTCACAGAGCAGCGGGCCTACGCCCGCTGGCTGGCGCACAGCTTGATGCGTCGCTCCCCCGCCGCCCCCCCGGAGCTGCTGACCAGCACCGTGCAGGCCGGCCAAGCCACGGTGAGCTGGCGCGAAGACAGGGGGCTAGTGGAAGACGCCACCTACCTGGTGGAGGGCTCCCAAGACGGCGACAGCTGGCAGGTGCTGGCCGAGACCGACGGGACCACCGGCACGGTGGACCCCGAAGCCCAGCTGGCCGTGTTCGCATCCCACGAGGGCTACGGCGAGTCCGCCCCTTCGGACATCTACGGCGCCACGGGGAGCACCTGGCTGGTGGTGGACGGCTTCGACCGCATCCTGGGGGGGAGCTGGAGTTCCACCACCCACGACTTCGCCGCCCGGCTGGGTTTGGCGCTGGGAGCCGAGTTCGGGGTGGCCGCCAACGAAGCGGTACAGGAAGGGATCGTCAGCCCAGGCCAGGCCAGCTGCGTGCTCTGGTTCCTGGGGGACGAGAGCACATCGGACGTCACCTTCTCGGATGACGAGCAGGCCTGGATCACCGACCACCTCTCCGGCGGCGGCAAGCTCATCGTGACGGGCTCGGAGCTGGGCTACGCCACGGACGCGGGTTGGCTCGAAGACACGCTGCACACCCGCTACGTCTCGGACGACGCCGGCTGCACCGAGGCCGGCGGGCACGACTTCGGCGGGGTCTACACCGAGGACTACCCCGACGTGCTGTCGGGAGAGACGGTGATCTGGGAGTACGACACCGGAGGAGCCGCCGCGGTGGGCTGGAACCGTCAGGTGATCAGCGTGGGTTTCGCCATGGAGACGATGGACGACGAGACGCTGACCAGCGCCATGGCCGAGCTTGTGGGCTGGCTGGGAGGTTGCTGAGTCAGACCGGGTAGATGACGTCCGGACGACGCGCCAGGATGAGGCGCTGTCGAGCTCCCGACTAATCCAACAGTTCCCACTCGGAGAAGGTGGGGGACCCCACGCAGCTCGAGCTGGCGCTGCCCAGCTGCATCCGCACCAGCCACCCCTCGGGGCTCAGGGCCAGCTTGCCGTCGCCGCTGACGCTGTCGAACACCGATGCGGCACCGCCATCCCCGGGCAACAGCTCGAGCTCATCGGCGGTGGTCTCGAGGTAGAGGTCGCCGTTGTAGTCGAAGACCATGTCCAGGATGTCGCCGCCTGCTGTGTGGGCCAGGGTGGTCGTGCCGGTGCTGGTGTCCACGTGGTACAGCTCGTCGTCCACCGAGACGTACAGCTCTTCGTCGGCGTCCAGGGCCACGCTCTCGACCCTGGCCGACAGGGTGGCCATGGTGGTGGCGGTACCCGAGCTATCCACGCAGGTCACATCGCCAGCGCCAGCCCAGTTGGCCATCCAGATACAGCCTGCGCTGTCCATGGCCATGGAGGCGGGGGCGTAGTTGGCCCAGCTGTTGGACCACAGTGAACCGATCGAGGATGAGCCGCGCCCCACATACGGCAGGCTCGAGCCACTCTGATAGCCGAAGCCGTTGTAGCTGTTGTAGCCGACCGCTACGTTGCCCGTGACCGGGTCGGAGGTCACCGCGCCCATGTTGTAGTTGGAGTAGCCGGTCAGCGTGGTGCTGCTCCCGGTCTCGTCGATGACGTAGACGTAGTCGGTGCCGGAGATGAGGGTGCAGAGGTAGGTCAGACCGTCGGCGTCGATGTGCACGTCCGAGATGCAGTTCGCCGACACGCTGTTCAGCGTGTCCGCATCGGCGTGGGTGGCCGTGGTGGCCGGGCGGCAGTCCACCCCGCCGTAGCGGCTGGCGTCGGTGTCGTCGCAGTCGGTGCCGCCGTAGTCCTCGTGATCGTCGCCGTCGGCGTCAGCGTCGTAGTCGGCGTCGCCGGCGCAGTCGCTGTCCACCCCGTCGTACCAGGTGTCGCCGGCGCCGGGGTTGATGCCGCTGTCCGTGTCGTCGCAGTCGCTGCTGTCCGCGCTGTAGCCGCTGGGCTCGTCGCAGGCGGTGGTGGTGGTGGCTGCGTCGCCGTAGCCGTCGGCGTCGGCGTCGGCGTACCAGGTGCTGGCGTCACTGGCGTCGTCCTCGTCGGTGTCCCCGTCGCAGTCGTTGTCGACCCCATCACAGAGCTCGGTGGCGTCGGGGTTGATGCTGGCATCGCCGTCGTCACAGTCGGCGGCGGTGCTGGCCGCGAGGTAGCCGCTGGGGGGCTCGCAGGCCGAGGTGGTGCTGCGGGCGTCGGCCCAGCCGTCGCCGTCGGCGTCGTAGTACCAGGTAGTGGTGCCACTGACGGCGCCGTCATCGTCGTCGGTCAGACCGTCGCAGTCGTTATCGATACCGTCGCAGATCTCGCTGCCGTCGGGGTTGACCGCCGCGTCGCTGTCGTCGCAGTCCGTGTCGTCTGCGCCGTAGCCGGTGGGGGCGTCGCAGGCCGCGGTGGTGGAGCCGGGGTCCCCGAAGCCGTCGCCGTCGCTGTCGGCGTACCAGGTGGAGGCATCCGTGGCGTCGTCCTCGTCGGTGTCTCCGTCGCAGTCGTTGTCGACCCCATCGCAGAGCTCGGTGGCGTCGGGGTTGATGCTGGCATCGCCGTCGTCACAGTCGGCGGCGGTGCTGGCCGCGAGGTAGCCGCTGGGGGGCTCGCAGGCCGAGGTGGTGCTGCGGGCGTCGGCCCAGCCGT
>Ga0307987_1000869_pt1 | contig 17234 bp, 6 predicted proteins | sample EllFjometagen181_FD_203157 | JGI IMG/M metagenome (GOLD analysis project Ga0307987, IMG submission 203157) | Marine microbial communities from Ellis Fjord, Antarctic Ocean - #181 | ecosystem: Environmental > Aquatic > Marine > Unclassified | place: Southern Ocean | collected 2014-10-08
ATTGGGTATCTGGAGCTGCAACTTATTCGGATTGGACTTATGTTGAAGGGGATGCAGCGTTAGCAGTTAATACATATCTGTTACTTGGTAATATGGACTCAAGCGGAGTAGTTTGGTATAAGGACATAGAAAACTTTGAATGTGAACCAGACGGAACACCTAAATACACACAGACTTATATAGCAGATGGTAAAGGATGGAACGAGAGTGTATCTCTTGAGACTACAGGGCAATTAAGCAATACAGGATTTGATATAAACGGGGGTAGTTGGAAAGTTGAAGATAATGATGGGTTCGATAAGCAGCTAGACGCACAAACTGCAGCAGCTTATCTAAACAGACCTTGCAATCAATTATATGGAACTTGGGAATTTGAAGTATATAGAGATAGTGATTCTAGTGTAATCTACGTTGGTTTAATAGGAGATAAAGTCGGAGCTAATGTTGGGTATGATGGTTATCAATTACTGCTAACTAACTTTGGAGGCACAGCAAGAACTGTTGCTCTTAGAAGAGCTACAACTTCAAGTGCTGTTGCTCTATTCGTAGGTGAAGCGTCTATTGTTGCCGACCAAACTTGGAACAAGTTTAGAGTAACTATAACAACCAACGGTTCATTTAGTATTTACATGAAGACACCAACTGATGCAGATTATGTTCTTCTAACAGCTACCTCTGGTTCTAATCCAGTAATAGATACTACTTATAATATTTGTACTCATTGTAATATTGACCTTGATGCAGGAGACAAGATACGTAATTTTAATTTTATTCCTTATATAGCTTAATATGCCAAACAAACTCACTATCGAAGTAGATGCTAAACATATCTACGACCAACTACAGAAACTACAAACTACGACAGATAGTGTTTTAGATCACGCTAAAAAGACTAATGGAAGGGTGACAGTATGTGAGGGTGAAATAGGTAAACTAAAAACAATACACATTAAACAAGCTGGCTTTATGGCTGGCGTAATAGCAATAGTAACAGTAATAGCAAATTATTTATTCTAACCTTATTATATGTTCGATTACAATAAACTAAAAACATCGGCTCTAATTATGCTCGGAGGTATTTTAATTTCAACTATCCCTCTAATGAGCAGTAATCTTATCGAGATTATAAATGAAGGTGCAATCTTTGATTGGAAAACTCCTTTAACTTTGGCTATAGGTGCATTAAGCACTTGGGTAGTCGCTACTGTTAGAAACTATTTAACTAATAAGAAATGAGTGAAACAAACCTTACAGCGTCGGAATTAGAGATTAAAATACTACGCCAGTTAAAAGAGGTGGCAGTATCACCTTCTACGTCGGAAGCATTCCCGTCGGCTTTGATTTATGACACCATGAACGAGATATACGAAGAAGTGTTTAATCAACCAAACAAACAAGTAAACGTCAGAACAGATGAATATGATTTTCAAACTGTAGTAGACACAACACTAGACGGCGATCTTACCGCTGGTGATGTATCAATTGTTTTAGCAGATTCTTCTAATTTACCTGCTTCTGGACGTATTCTAGTAGAGAATGAATTTATTGATTATACAGATAATGACTTGGCTACTACTCTAACTTGTTCAGCTTCCGCAGTTTCACTAGATCATGCAAGCGGTAAGACAGCTAGAACTTGTTATGCTTTACCTTCCGAGATAGATAAAGAGAAAGTTCAGCACTTGAACATAGACGGATTGCCTTATGATATTAGAGACATTGTTTATCTTATGAACGATAATAAGGACGATTATAGATTATACGCAATTTTTGATGGTTACATTGTTCTACCTAAAGGAATAGACAGCTTAGGAGCATTATTCATCTATACACCCGCACAGACTCGTATGGAGTCAGGTACAGACATACCTAACCTAATACCTAATAGCATGCGTGTAGCGCTTATTGTGAACGGGGCAACAGGTAAGCTAATGATCTTAGACATGCAGTCAGGAGCAGATTATTATTACAGACCACCGCAGAATCCACGAGACAAAGGCGGAGGACAGTTTTACGACGCTCTAAGAAAGTTCTATGCTACTTATGGTAGACAATCAGATATTCGCGCTAAACGCACTAAAGGAACTATTTACGATTAATTATGGAAAGACGACACAAACAAATCACCAATGTAAATTTTATCGAGTTTAAAGGACTCGCAAATTACCGCGCTTCAAATCGTACAGACAATAAGACGGCTTACTATGGTAAGAATTGTTACTTCGATCAAGGCATGATTAAGAGTTCACAAGGACACGACCCTTTCTTAGCGGCTTTATCAGGAACAAAGGATTATAGAAAATTATCAAAATATGAATACAATACAGGCGGTGTTACTGCTGAGTACTTGGCTACTCTTTATAATAAGGAGTGGTACATTGTAGATGTAGAGAATAACACAAGGACAGCATTAACCGCTGGACTTACTACAGATGAGGAAGCAGACACAGGGCAATATGTTAATACTCTTTATACAGTAAGCCAAACAGACGGAGGGGGAAAGATAACAGACCCGACTACTTTTGCTAGTGTTGCCACAATCCCTAAAGGTTCAATGATTGAGTTCGCATGGGAGAAAGCATGGGTAGCAGGAGTTATAGGAAGTGAAGCAACACTATTCTATTCAAGAACTGCAACAGCTTCTCATATTGATTATGTTGAAGACTTTGCAAGTGGAGGGGCTGAACTTGTTGGTAAAGGTGGTAAGAATACAGCTTTGAGATTCCTTAAAGATACATTGTACGTCTTTAAAAGAGATTCAATTCATTCTATTAGACCAGACACAGTTAATGTTGGCGGGGTTATTACTACTTTATATGTACCTAAACCTTTCTCCGTAACAGGTGGGGCGGTAAATCAGAAGTCTACTACAGTAGTTGAGAATGATATTTGGTTTTTAACTACTTCTCTTGAAATAAGGGCTTTAGGTTCAGAAGCTAATTTTCAGACTGACCCTCGTACAAGAGACATATCGTCTATTATTAGAAACATTAAAGATAACTTGGCTACTGACCAGAGTGGAATTGCACGCGCTCATTATCACGATAGTGTTTATACTATTGCCTTAGCTGAAAAAGGTTCAACAGTTGCAAACATAGTTATCAATTACAACATAGAAAATGGAGGTTTTGGTATTGATCGCTTCCCTTCCGTAGTGGAATGGGCAACGGTAAATAACAAGGTCTTTATGGCTACAAGCAATTCAGGACAATTATATAGAGACAGATTCGGTTATTCATTCGGTGGAAACTATGAAATCCCTTTTGAAGTTCACATGCCTTTTACAGATTTTCAAAGGCCCGACCAGAATTATCGTAATAGAAGAATATATATCCGCGGGAAAAGATCAAAGGGCGTAGCTGTAACAGTTCGCTTATACAGAGGGAACTATGATACTTATTCAGATTATATTATTCCAGAGCCTACTGCTTCCGAAATGGGAGAAACGGCAGTATCAAGCCCTATTGGTGGAGTAGTATTCGGGGCTAAACCATGGGGAGGTTCAAGTGTAAAGGCACAAGATGAACCTGCTGTATTCACTTTTGAGAAACATATATCAACTTCAAAAATTTCAAACATGTTCGCTATCGGGGTATTTGCTGAACTCGATGGACAACGTATTGAGATAGAACAATTACAATTAGGTATTTTACCAGCTTCACAACAACCCTTTAACATTTAGATTATGCCAGATAAAATATACGTCGAGAGTTTTTACTCACAATCAATACAATCTTCAATGGACACTACGTCTACTTCGGTAAACGTGGACGTTGCACCTGCGCAAGATATAGGTTATGCAATCCTAGAGATAGGAGAAGCTAATCAAGAAATGGTAAAGTGGGGGGCAAAATCAAGCCTTACGCTTTCATCTATGCTTAGAGGTCTTTCTTTAACCGCCTTAACTGATACGGAAGTCGCGGGGAATAAGAAAACTCACCAAATCAACGATTCAATTGAAGAAACAAATGTTCATTATCTTATTAACGACAAAGTGTCTAACGCAGGTTATGAAACTATTGAGGGATTAAAGCTATTCAGTTACCCCCCAAAGAGTTTAACCGCGGCGGGGGCAATCGTGCCTACTGCTTCGACTGCTGGAACACCTAGCGCGGGCGGTGCTGTAACAGACGGCACTCATTCATATCGTGTTACTTACGTCGATTCTATTGGAGGTGAAACTATACAAGGTCTTGCTTCAAACATAATTACCACTAGCGGGGGAAGTAATACAGTAGCTCTTACTGCTATTCCTACTGGTGACGACGACGTTGTATCAAGGAAAATTTATAGAACAGTAGCAGGTGATACAGGAAATTATAAACTATTGGCTACAATTGCAGACAACACAACAACTGCTTATTCAGATATAATAGCAGACGGCTCACTAGGCGCAGACGCACCTATTGTACCTATCTCTTATGAATTTATCAGATACTATGAATACAATGCAGAAGTAGTTAAACTAACAGGAGATCAAACTATTGCAGGGGTTAAAACCTTTTCATCTATTCCTATTGGTCCGAGTGCTGACCCTACTACTGACGATCAACTTGCTAGAAAGAAATACATAGACGATTTAATCGCCGCTTTCAGTATTCCGAATATCGTTGATGAACATATAATATATACCCCTGCTTATTTAACAGGTGGTACAAACGCTGAAACAACAGTAGCTTTATGGGATAACTTAGCAGACGCTTCATTAAGAATTACACTTGATGGTACAGCTTACAATATTGATGGAATGGATATGACTGCTACTGGTCCACTCGGAATAGTTACAGATATGGACGACGTTGCTTCTGTCATTCAACATTACATAAGGATAGGCACATCTGGAACAGAAACTTGTGTATGGTCTACAGATCACTTTATATTTACTTCTGCTGATACTACTGTTACTTCTGCTATTCTAGTTCTTGAAACTTCTACAGGAACAGTTGGAACAGATATTTCAGGTGCAGGTGCTAGTGATTGGACGGATTGTGATACTGGGAATGGTGTAGCAAGTGTAGCAGTCATTGATAAAACTGCTGACGTTGGAAAACTTGTTAAACTAGACGCTTCGGGAGAATTTAATGATGGATTTATTAAGAAGGATAGAGTAATTTATGGTGAAACTATTAGTGCTGGTGAAGCGTTAAGTACAATTAAGGTTGATAATGTAGGTGCAAATATTTTAGTTGATGATGATACTTACTTAGACTCAGGTAATCCTACTGTTAATTACGGTTCTGCTACTGGATTGAACTTGGAAAATTCACCATCACAAGCAACTTTAATGAAATTTGCTTCATTCCCTGCTGATTTAGAAAAGATTGTTAGCTTTACTCTTAACTATTATGTAGAAACTAAAACAGCCACTTCAAAAATAAAATTGTATACTAGTCCTGGGAATATGGATTTTTCAACTATTACTTATAATGGCTGGATTACTTCCGGTAGGGTAGCCATAAGTGATGATAGTGCTAGTATAACAAGCACGGGGTGGAAAACAGTAACTTGTGATTATGAAGCAATACAAGGGGCTACACAAGATATTATAGACTATGGTATACAAGTGCAATCAGGATTAGCTGGTTCTGATATTGTAATTACTTCTATTGATAATGTTTCAGGAAATGGGGCATATATAAGCGATTTAGTTTATATGTCTTATGATGGGAAGGTTCATTTAGCAGACGCAAGTATTTCAGATAGTGTTTCACAATATGTCGGTATCGCTAAAGAAGGGGGAGTAGTTGATGATGTAAAATTTATAGCAACAAGTGATTTTGCACCTGCGACTGGATTAACTCCGGGGGTTGCGTATTATTTAACTGATGTAGCTGGTGTCATTGATTCAACGGCTGGTACTTATATAAAACAAGTTGGGAAAGGTTATAGTGCTACTAGCTTACTTATTACTTCTAGCGATGGTAATGTTCATTCTGCTAGTACATCTGCTAGTTGTCCTACAACTGCAAGTACTGATTTTAATGATGATAAATATGTTGCATGTGGATTTAGACCAAGGGTATTAATGATAACTACTGGCTTGAATGGAATTATAGGTTCTGGTGTGTATACAAAGGGAGAATATACATATAATTGTGATGATGGAACTCTACATGGAATAACTCACCAAAGAGATAGCGCTACTGCATATTTAACTGGACCTCTTGTAACAACTAGTATTACTGGTGTAGGTAATGCTAGTGCTGGGAATGCGAGTTGTGTTCCAACTATTCATAGTGTAGATGATGGTGGATATACAATTAGATTCACTTTTGCTACTGGTTCTGGTTATGCTTCTGGAGGTGTATCTTCTACTTTGTACGTCACAGCTATAAAATAATCTAACAAAACCTAAATGGCTATACAAACCTATAAAAATACTTGGTCCAAATCGTCCAAGAATTACAACGCTTCTAATCCAAACGCTGGATTAACAAAACCTAAAACAGTAGGCGATTTAAGCAATCAGAATAAGATTACGGCAGATAAGCCTGTAACTCCTACACCTGTAAAAAGCACACCGTCTAATCTAGGGGCTAATGCTGGAAGTGGTACGATCAACGGACAAGCACAAGACCCGAGTGGTACGCCAATCCCTAGACCGCCTAGCGTATCTGGTGGGGCTTCTGATAATGGAACTGGTCCGAGTGGTAATTGGGACGACCCAGTAAACACACCACCGCCAGCAGTAACACCTACACCAGAGCCAACAGGTGATATAACACCACCACCAGATGATTATACAGAAGAAGCAGAAAGTGAAATTGACCCTATTTATGATGATTATGCAGAGAGCATGGACGGGCTTAAAGATGAACAAGAAGAACAATTAGATGAAAAAATATTATCTCTTGAAGAATCTACAATTCACCAAATAGAAACACTAGATGAACTACAAAAGATGATGGAGGAACTTACAGCACAAAAGAACGCTATTGTCGCTGGTAGTGCTGATGTACAGAACATGGAGATTAAAGCGGCGTATGACGCAAATGCTGAACAATTACGCATAGCAAAGCTACGTTTAGATGAAACTCAAAGACAGGTAATGATAGAACGTGAGAAACAACTAGACAGAAAAACAATGAATGAAGAGAATATGCTTGCCGTTATTGGTGGGTTTGGTTCTATGGCAGGTAATAAAATGCTACTCGATTCCGTATCAGAAGGGGAACAGGCTCTAGGTATACTTAGAACAGAGTTTTCTTTTCAGGACATGGAGCATACAGCAGATGTAGTTAAACTAACAACTGATTATAAAAACGATAAAATAAAAGTAGAACAATGGAAACAAGAGCAAGTTCTAGCCAACTATGAAAACCTACAAAGCTATATTGCTAACATAATGGAAGATAAAGAAATGGCTTACCAAGATAAAGTAAAATCTATCAATCAAGCTAAAGATTCATACAATGATAAAATTTCTCAAATCAGTATGGACGTTATCAACGCAAGATTCGATCTATCCCGTGAAGTTATTACAAGGTCAGATGAATTAAGACAAAGAGCAGAGGACAAAATTACACAGACAAGAGAGCGTACAATGGAAGACGTTGAAATAGCGCGAGGTGATCTTGCCTTACTAGCTGAAAACTATTCACTTGAAAACTTTGATACACTAGGTGACGACGTTAAACAGAAATTTGCAGAACTTGAAAAGCAAGCTGGATTACCAGAAGGATTCACAGAAATAGCGATCAAGAACTTCAAAGAAGAAAACAAGGACGCAAACAAGATAATGAGTCAAACAGACGAGAATGGTAACTGGACTATTGTAGGACTTGATAAAGCTGGTAACGTAGTTGCACAGACCACACTTACTGGTGCTGGTAAAAATACATCAAAAGAACCTACAAATCCAATGGAGAAAGAATTTAATGTTGGAAGTATTGGCGGAGAATGTGGTACTTATGCAAGTACAATCTCAACTGGCGCAAAGGTTGGTAATACATGGGACGAGAAGTTTAACAAAACTACTACTAGAGAAAATCCAAAGCCCGGTTATAAATTAGCAATTCCTTTAGGAGTTAATGACCGTACAAAAGACCCTGGTCATATTGCAGTAGTGTTATCATATAATCCCGAGACAGGAGAGATGTTAGTTACACAGTCAAATAAAAAAAATGAGGAAAAGGTATCAATGGAATATCTTAATATAAATGATCTTAAAGCTAAGTATGGTGAAGATTGGGGATTCATACCGGGGGAATTAAAAGGAGATTGGAAAAGGAAAGCTATTAAAATGGGGCTTTTAATGCCAGATGAAAAGAAAGATGATTCTGATGAACCTGTCTTTGGAACAGATGATTATGATAAGAGCATTGAAACCCCCGAAGACACAACAGACGAGGACGAGCCAGTATTCTAACACTAAACTATGACATCATTATTCGACCCAAATACCTATCTCAATGCTCTAAAAAAAGGTAAGAGTGTACTGAATCAAGTAAGAGACTATGCAACTAAACCCGAAACAAGAACGGGTGCTTTGGATAAAATCAAATCACAAGTATCAAGTTATGCTTCTAATAGAGTAAGTGAAACACCTTCTACTAAACCTAAGTTTGATTTCGGAGGATTGCCAGCAGGTACAAGTGTAGATAGATTTGGTAATCCAGTAGGAAGATATGGTGGTGCTTTTTTAGATGAAGATGCAATATTAAGGTCTTCTACTAAAAAGGAGGAAATGCAAATGACATTTAATAAAATTAAAGAGAGTGACTCTTTCCAAAATGCAAAAGTAATACCTGATATGCAAGAAGTCGCAAGTGGTGGAATTACAAAAGGTATAGCAGGATTAGGAAGAATGGCAAGTGAAAGCGAAACACCATTAAGAAAACAACTTTCTAATTTTCCAGTTGCAGGTGATATTATAAGAAGTTTACAGCATGTTGGAGTTCTTGATACATCGGACAAAATGTCAAATAGAGAGCGAGATATAAGAGAATCATTAACAAATTACTTTGATAAGGTTGCTAAAAAATCGGACAAAAGATCAGGGGAAATAATTGCAAATACAAAATATCCAAAGACTACTTCAATAGGAGCTAGTATATATACTTCTGTTGCAGCTATGGCACTATCTAGGTTAGGAGTACCTATATTAGCTTCTTTTGGTGGAATGACAGCAGGTCAACAATACCAAGACGCAAGTGAAGCAGATGTATCACGAAATAAAAAATTATTATCTTCATTCTTAACAGGTGGTATTGAGGGTGGGATTGAATCAGTACAGGGAAAACATCTTATAAAAGGGTTAAGGCTTGATAAATTATTGTCTAATAAGTTTTGGAATAAGCCCGGTATATTAAAAGAACTAGGATTTCAAACTGCGCAAGAGTGGATTCAGAGTACAGGTACAAAATTAACAGAAGGTGTTATATGGAAAGGAATAGAAGGAAATACAGTAAAAGAGAAATTGCAGTATCTTACAGATGATTATTTTGATTCGTTTCTTACAATGTTACCTCTTGTTCTTATACCGGGGGCAGTAAGTATAAAAGTACAAAGTGATAGGCAGAGGAAGTTTGAGAAGGTTAAGGAGGATATGGTGACTGATATTAAAAATAAGTTCGGAGTAGACGATCAGAAAGCTAGATATATGCAGAGTAAACTAGAAGAAGAAGCTAGAAGCTATATAAATAAGGCAATAGGAGATGAAAAATTGAAATATCTTAAAACTCCAAGCGATAAACAGGCTTCAATGTTTGGTGATGAATTGACACCAGAGCCAAAAAAGAGTAAAATAGAACCATCTAACACTCAACCAAATGAAGATAGACAAAAAGCTATACCCATACCTTTGGGAAATGAATCAACGGAACGGGGAACAGTTGGAGAACCACGTCAGAGCGCTAATGAAGTTGGGCGAGACGATGAAGGGAGCGCTACACCAACTGGAAAGCGACTTTACAACTCGGTAAACGATCAAGTTCGAGATATTGTTAAAAAGCCTATGTCAGAGATTACAGAAGATGATAAGGCTATTTTGCGTAAATACGAAGGTGCAGGAGGTAGAGAGAAGCAAGGAGAGACGGGAAAGGGTCTATTAGACGAATACTACACGCCAGTACCTATTGTTAAGGAAATGTGGAACTTAGCGAAGCAGTATGGCTTTAAAGAAGGAGGGAGTGTACTCGAGCCGTCAGTTGGAACAGGACGCTTTATTGAAGAAGGTCCAAAAGCAAATTACACAGGAGCAGAGATAGACGAAACTTCATCTAAAATAGCTGCTGTTCTAACAAAAGATAAAGGAGCTAGAATTTATAACATGCCTTTCGAGGAAATGTTTGTTACCAGAGAAGGAGATAAAAAGAAAAATCTACCTACTTATGATCTTGTTATTGGGAATCCACCTTATGGAACACATAGAGGTTATTATGGGGCTATAGATGAAAACAAAATACAAAAGTATGAGGATTATTTCATTAAGAAGGGTCTTGATTCATTAAAATTTGATGGAACTTTAGTAATGGTAGTACCTAGTAGCTTTTTAAAGACAGGAGAAAGCAAGGCTAAAACCAGAATCATGGAAACGGGGGAACTTGTAGACGCTATCAGATTACCTGAAAAGACTTTTGGTACTACTTCTATTGGTACTGATATATTGGTATTTAAAAAGAACAGAAACCAATCAACTGGAGATAGAACAAATCGAATCACTAATGATGGTTGGTTTAAAAAACACCCTGAAAAGATTAAAGGAGAAACAAAGACTCGTATAAACAGATGGAATAAAGAAGAGACTTATGTAGCTAAGAAGGAAGAAACAAAGACCATTAAGAAATCCGAACTCGGTATTCCAATGGTAGACATGACTAAGCCTGTAAAGACAATGCCGTCCACAAGAGACAAACTTGTAGAAGAAGGAAAAGCCCCTGAATTTGGTAAACAATATAGACTTACTGGAAAGGATAGTATAATGGAGGGAAAGAATTGGAAGGAATCTAAGATAGAAAAAGAAGATAATCAACAAACAAAAGAAAAACGAACATTGTCAGATTTTATAGACTCAATTATTGATGGGATAGAAGGAGATACCTTTACAGCAGATAGATTAAATGAACTAAAGGAAAATTTAGACAGCCAATCGGAAGATACTCTTATGGCTAATTTATCAGATATAGAAAGAACAATTGAAGCAGATAATTTTACAAGAGAAAATATTAATAGCCTTTCCAATTTAATATCAGAATATAAGAAAGGAAAAGAAGATGCTAATAAATCAGAAGTTCAATATGATATTCTAAAAGAAAAGCGTGATGTAATGAGTAGTAGATTAAAAGACTATGTTTCCAATGTAAGTTTACTTAAAAAACTTGATCCGAAAACATTTAATGAACGAGCGTTACAGGCACAAGAAATGGAAGATGAGATTGCACGAATTGATAAGATATTAGATGCAAAAAAGGAGACAAAGACGGGACAAAAACGGGACAAAGGCGAGACAAAGGCGAAACAGAAAGTCCTTAAAAAAGCCAGAAGTAGTGTTAAAACAGGTGATTACTATAAGAGTGCGGTAGAGTATACACCAGCTCAAATTAAAGTATGGGATTCTAAAAGAGCTGATACAAGTATAGATACTTCTCAAATAACAGATACAAGCGACTTAAATACATTCAAAGGAAAAATGTATGATAATTTTGATTATCAATCTGGAAACATATACGAAAAACTTGAACAACTTAAAAGAGAGGATATTGACGCGGACCAAAAAGCAATACAGAAGGCTAAACTAATGGAAGTATTACCTGCGCCACAACCTATTGAAAAACTTGATATTAACCCTGTAGGTGAATTTGCAAGTACATTTATTGTCGGAGAAGATAATAGAGGAAAAGGAATATCTTTAAAGAATGAATTTGCAGACTATTTATTTGGCTTACCTAGAGACGCATTTAGACCTTCTTCACAGAATGAAGTAATAGGTTTTTTAAGAGGTAGTTCAATCCAGAGTGGCTGGAGTCAAAATAGTTCAGATGAAGCTAAGGCAAAAGCTAGAAAACTAGGAGCGGCGATAAAGAAAAGAAGAAAAGAAGTAGCAGAAAAGTATTTTAGAACATTCTTAGATCAGTTATTGCCAGATGTTAAAAATAAAATTGAGAATAAAATGAATAGGCTAATTTATAATTCTGTTCGTCCTGATTATAAAGAAGTACCATTAAGGATTACAGATTTTGATGAAACTTATGGAGGTAAGGGATTAAAAATGCCAGACTATAAACTTGATTCTATCGGGTATTTATCTAATAGTGGTTCTGGTATAAATGCTAATGGTGTTGGACTAGGTAAGACAATGATGGCTATTATATCTACTGTTCAAGACATGCAAAGAGGGTGGTATAAAAGACCACTATTCATTGTACCGAATCAAATTTATCAGAAGTGGATTGATGAAATTGGTGATCTATTCCCAAATATGAAAGTTATAGGTCTTAAAAATCTTGGTGCTGAATCTGGTATTAAAACTCTTAAAGATGTTCCATTGGAAGACGGAGCAATAACAATTATTAAATATGAAGCGCTAACACATATAGGATTTACTGATGAAACTTTTGACCGTCTTACAGATGAATTAGAAGATGTATTTGATGATTTATCAGAAGATGAGACAAAGAAAACTAATAGAAAAAGAGAGAAGGAAAAAGCAAAGAGAGAGGGAATTATGGGATTTGCTAGAGCAAAAGCAAAAATCAATATTGAAGACTTAGGTACTGATATGCTTTTGATTGATGAGGTACATAATTTTAAGAATATTTTTAGTAGCGCAAAGGAAGCTAGAAAAGAAGATGGCGAAGTTGGTGGAAATAAGGGTAGATGGGGAGGATTAACAGGCTCAAAATCAAAGCGCGGAACTAAAGGGTGGTTAATGGCTCAATATGTACAAGAACTAACAGGAGGACGAGGGATTAAGCTATTGTCAGCTACACCATTCTCAAATAATCCGTTAGAGTATTACAATATTCTATCAATGGTTGCCAGACAAGAATTAAAGGATATGGGTATTTTTGGAATAAATACTTTCATGGACACGTTCATACAATCTAAAAATGTATATGTAGTAAAAGCAAATGGAAAGTTTGTAATAGATGAAGTTATAGAAGATTGGAGGAATGTAAAAGGACTAAAAGAACTTATTACTAGAAATATTGATTTTAAAGATGGTGCTGATTATGGAATAAATAGACCAAACAAAGTACAGAAAGACCATAGAATGAATCCTACAGAGTTGCAGTTATCACTTATGAAAACCGCAGAAGCAAAACTAATAGAAACATTTGAAAAAATAGAACAGCCAGATGGGTCAGTTATTTACCAGAAGAATGACGCAAAAGTACCTGGGGGAATATTAACATTTATAGGAGAAGCACAAAAGATAGCACTTAGCCCTTCATTAAGCGTATTTTATGATGGACCAGAGTTAAACTCAAAAGAGTTTGTAGAGTCTTCACCGAAGCTAATGACAATGATGAGCTTGATTAAGGCTAATGATAAAAAGACAGGACAGTTGATTTACTACCCAAAAGGAGTAGGAAGTCAGAAAGGAGAGCGTGATTCTACTATTGATATTCAAAACTACTTAATAAGTGAGCTAGGTTATAAGCCTTCACAAGTTGGAAGGATTACAGGTAAAACAAAAAAAACTCTTATAGAGGTTAGAGATAAATTCAATAGTGGAGAAATTAAAGTTCTTATAGGTAGCGATACTATTAAGGAAGGTATTGATCTACAGGAGAACTCAACAGACCTATATATTACTTCGTACCCTTGGAGACCTACTGATATTATTCAAGTAGAAGGACGTATACATAGACAAGGAAATAAAAACCCAAATGTTCGTATAAATTTCTTATCAGTAACAGATACTATTGACCCTTTCATGTTCCAGAAGCTAGAAACAAAAGCTAAACGACTTGCAAACGCAAGCCCGATAGATCAGATGATGGACACAGAAGAAATAGATTTTGAAGAAGCAAAGGGGGATCTAATCAAAGACCCTGCTAAAAGACTAGGAATAAAGAAAGAAATGGAGAAGGAAGGTATTGATTCAGAACTTGACGCTAGTGTAGCTGAAAGGGCTATGAAACAAAATTTAGTAGGACAAAGACAGAAATTAGAGGACCAGCTTGAAAGAACAAAAAGAACTCTTGGATATGTTACAGAAGGAACTGAAAGGTATAAAGAAATTAAAAAAGATGTAGATAAAGCTAAGGCTAAACTTGCTCGTTTTATTGAAAAAGATATTAACGAAGATGAATTAAAGCTAGAAATTGCTGGAATGGAAGAAAGAGAGATACTTATAAAAGAGAAAATCAAAGCAATTGATGTTAAATACAACAAGCTAGAAGCAGAAATGAAACAAGCACCAGCGCCTAAGCCAGAGCCAAACGATTACAGCAAATTTGAAAAGGAAATGCGAGTTGAAAATGTAGAGTTTATGAAGAAGACTCCGAAAGAAGTTCTTGAAAGAGAACTTACAGAAGAACCATCTTTGCCAATGGCAGAGATAGAAGAAGCTAAAAAGACAATGCCTACTGTTGAGCCAAAGGTAGAAGCTAAGATTGATCTAACAATAGAAGCCAAGAAGTATAAGAGTGCTGATGAGTTTGTGAAGAGTAGAGGTGAAGTTGTTTATAGAGGAAAAGCTAGTGAGAATAAGTATGCTACCGAGTTCTACTTTTCTAAGAACAAAGATTATGCCAATAAGTATGGAAAAGCAGAATCATTTGTAGTATCCCCAAAAAATACATATAAAGCAGATTTTGAAATTAACCATGAAAATGTAAATAGATATTTAAACTCAAACAAACACCTTGAAAGTAGTTATGATTCTATATCTGGAATAGATGCAGGTACAAAAGAAAATGTGATTGTTATGATAGGAGAAAAGAATTTTAAAACCAAAGCCCAACTAACAGACATCTGGAATAAGGCTAATAAGCCAAAAACTATGCCTACTGTAAAACCTAAAAGTTTTGCACAACATAAAATAACTGGTGATATTACTGATATTAAGAGCATACAAAAAGATGGGTTTAGACAAGGAATGGGTATTAATGCTTTGCCAATATATGAAGGTGGTGAACCAACAAATGTTATTGATATGAAGTATGGTCCAAAGAAAGGAGATATTTTTATTCTTGCACCAAAAGACCAAGTAATTATAGGTGGTAATGGTTATAAAATTAAAGAGGGTTTTAAGCCAACAGACGATCAAATAGTAAAAATAGAATATGATAATCAGAATGTATTAGAAGCACCTAAGTTTTCTGCTAAAAAGACAATGCCTACTGTTGAGCCAAAGGTAGAAGCTAAGATTGATCTAACAATAGAAGCCAAGAAGTTTAAGAGTGCTGAGGAATTTGTGATTAATAATGATTTTATTTATCAAGGTGGAGCTAGTGGAACAAAATCAAGATGGTGGACTACAAAAATAGATGGAGCATCTGGATTTGCATCACAAAAAAATATTAAAAATGGAGAGGTTAGAATTGCTAAATGGCAAGACATACCAGATGAGTTTAAAATTCTTGATGATGAATTGGTAGAGAAGATAGTTGAGGTAAATGGTAAGGAGTTTGAGAATTTACAGGGAAAAATTTTATCTCTAAATGAATATAAAAAATGGGGTGGAGAAATTGGTTTATCTAGGGGTATGGAAATACCAATAATAGGTAAAATAAAACCTGATCCTTTTTCATCTAACAATGAGCTTATAAACATTTGGAATAAAGCTAATAAGCCACAAACAACATTGAAAGATGAGGTTGATAAAACAAAGGAATTTATAAAAGAAACTGATGAAAAGCTAGGGATAGAACCAAAGACAATGCCGAGTGTTGAAAAGAAGGTTAAACCATCTGGAGAAGAAATGAGCGTAGAAGATATGCTTGATGATTTTGACACAGACCCAGAAGCATATAATGAAATGTTAGAAGATGAGTTTGGTATTTATGGACAAGAAGATATAATAGATGTAAAACCTATAACAAATAAAAAAGATCAATTTAAAGATATAAACGATCTTATATTTAGGTATGAGTTTGAGTTTGATAAGGTTGATGAAACTATTGATTCATTAAGAGGGGTTGAAGGTAGCGAAGAAACAATCGTTAAACTAAAGAAGTATAAAGAAGAAATTATTAATGTACGGGAAAAAGAATTAAAGGAGGTTGAAGAGGAAGCTGAAAATGATTCAGAGTTTATAATACGAGCAAATTTAGAAATGAATAGCAAAACCCCTAAAGAAATAGCCGAACTTTTTGCCACAATGCTAAGACGTAATAGATTTACATTTACTGGACCTGGTAAAACACTTGAAGACTGGATTGAAAAAAATATGGAGGCACAAGATATGCCTACATTTATTAAGAATTTTACTAAATTAGTACGAGAAGGAATGAAGAAGGGTAAACCATGGTCAACAAGTCCTTCTGTTAAAGCATATATGGACGCCCTAGCAACTGGCACACTAGATGGTGCAAATATGGAAGATATAATTAGAGAACTACCTTATTACTTAAAAAAACCACTCAATGCAAAAAGAAAGCAACTACAAAAAACAACTAAGACAGGATTGCCAAGTGTTAGCGGTCCTAAAACAGATGTCACCCGAGAAAAGAAAGCAGGTGATACAACAAGCAAAGAAGTTAGAACAACAAAAAAGCGTATAGCTGTAACAGATAAGAGCGTTAGAGATAATACTCAAAGAGCCATTATTAAAGATGGTCAAATTACTGTTGAAAGCAAATCTGGTAGAAACAAGGTAATTGAAAAGACCTTTCCTTTAGAAAAATGGGCGGAGATAGATAAATCCCCTTTCAATACTGGCGGTAATAAAAAGAGACTTGTTGAGGAACTAGGCGCTATGCGTATTGGAGATACACCAGAGGACCACTCACTAGGGCAAAGGATTATTGACGCACAGATAGGAGCTATTGAGAAGGCTTACAATGAACATAGAGACACGGTTGCAGAAGAAGATATTGATAGAAAAGCGCAACTTCAAAAAGTCTCACAGCTTTATCTAAGGAACTTAGGGGAAATGGATATACCAAAGTATTCTATTATTGATGAGAAGATATGGGAGGAACAAATGAGGGAGCAAATAGAAAATCCTGAAAGGTATTCCGAAGTAGCAGAAGAAGAGAACCCTAAAGGAATAAAAATAGGTGATAAGGTTAGAATACGAGATACTAAACTTACTTATGATGGTGAAGTTAAAATGAAAGGAG
>Ga0307987_1000870_pt1 | contig 17233 bp, 10 predicted proteins | sample EllFjometagen181_FD_203157 | JGI IMG/M metagenome (GOLD analysis project Ga0307987, IMG submission 203157) | Marine microbial communities from Ellis Fjord, Antarctic Ocean - #181 | ecosystem: Environmental > Aquatic > Marine > Unclassified | place: Southern Ocean | collected 2014-10-08
CCCCAGTCCTTGCCGTAGTGGAAGCAGACCGGCCGGATCATGGGGGAGCCCCGCACGCTGGCCTCGAGGGCCAGGCCCGAACGGTAGGGGTACAGCCGGGTGTGCTCCCGGGTGAGATCAACGAAGTACGCGAGGGTCTCATCGTCGCGGTCGAACTGGTGGTTTTCCTCGTCGAAGGCGCCGTGGTGGGTACGCATCACCGGGCTGTAGGCCCCCAGTCCGGCCCAGCGGAACCACAGCTCACGATCGCTGGGATCGTTGCCCACGGAGTTGTAGCCGGCGATGTCGTGGGTGAAGATCGGTACACCGCTGGCGGCGAGCCCGAGACCCAGGGAGACCACCGTGGGGAAGCCGTCGTCGGGGGCGAAGCTGGTGCGCTGATCGCCGCCCCAGACCACGGGGGAGAGCCCCTGGGTGTCCATCCATCCCGAGCGGGAGAAGAAGGTGGCGTCGTAGCCATCGATGGCCGCCAGGTTCGCGGTCTGCCAGAGCTCGGGGTAGCGGTTGTGCTCGAGCATGGGGTCGTCGCTGCTATGGAGCACCGCATCGGTGGGCAGCCACTCGCCGTAGTCGGCCATCCAGCCGTCGAAGCCGATGTCCAGGGCAGCTCGCATCCAATCGGCGGACCAGTCTTGGGCGTCGGGATGGGTGTAGTCCACCAGGGATGTCTGCTTCAGGCTGACCCCCAGGAAGGTGGCTGGCTCGCCATGTTCGTCTTGGATGAGCACTCCTGCATCCACGGCGTCGTCCCAGGTCTCCGTGTCTTCGGCCACGAACGCAGAGAAATACGCGAGCCACTTGTAGCCGGCGGCCTCGAGCTCGGCGTCGATGTCCTCGGCGTCGGGGTAGAGTTCGCGATCCAGGAACCACTCGTTGCTCAGGCGGTAGCCGGTGGTTTGAAGTTCGAAGCCCTTCCAGTCTTCGGTCCAGATGGCGGAGACCGCCGCCCTGGCTTCGCGCAGCACCTCGGCCACTTCGCGCACCCGATCCGAGCCCCCGACGGCGTCCACCCAGGCGCCCAGGCCCCAGGATGGGGGTTGGTCGATACGACCCCAGTGCTCGCTGGCGCGCTGCACCACGTCAAGCGGGCCGTCGCCAGAGATGAGGATGAGGGTCACGTAGTCCTGCCAAGTGAGGACGGAGAAGCGGTCGGGATCGCTGGCGCAGAGATCCACCTCCACCCGCGCACGGGTGTTCAGCAGCAGGCCGTGGGCCTGGTGGGGCCTCAACAGGAAGGGGACCGGGTAGGAGCTGGCGTGGCGGGTGCCGGTGAGGCTCCAGTCGTCGGGGTAGTCCTCGTCGGTGACCTTGCCCACGCCGGGCTCGTGCACGAAGAGGGGGAAGGCCTGGCCAACGTGGTCCACGTCCATGGCGTGGCCGCCTAACCCCAGGAAGTGATCGTCGGGATCGCAGGCGGCCGAGATCCGGGCGCGGGCGGTGCCTTCGATCGTGGGCTCCCAGTTGAGGGTCAGGGTGTCGTCATCGAGGGCGTGGATCAGCACGCGACCCAGCGACTCACCGCTCGCGTCGTTGGCGTCGAGGTGCAGGGTTTCGCCCTCGACCGCCATGCGCTCGTAGCTGTGGACCTGGGACAGCTCGTGCTCCACTTCATCGAAGCGGTACGAGCCGAAGGCCTGCTCGATCTCGTAGCTGCCGGTGCCGGTGCCCAGTCGCAGCTCCCGCAGGGTGTCGCCGCGCTTCATGTGGGTGATGTCGAGGGTCCCACCGTCGCGATCGACCTCCACCAGCCAGGCCCCCAGTTCGTGGCTGTTCGGACTGCAGGCGGTGAGGATCAGGGCGAGTGGGCCGGCGGTGTGGCGCGTCATGCGCCTCAGACTACCAGACGACGGGGTTCGTAGTGGCTCCCCACCAGCCCTCGGTGGTCTGGCAGACCAGGTCGCCGCCGGCGCTGCTGGGGGAGATCTTCACGATGCTACCAGAGGACGCGAAACCAAAGAGCTGGTCCTGATGGAAGCCTACTCCGAACAGTTTCTCGTGGCCGATGGTGCCCATCCAAGCTGCGGAGCCGTTGTCGGGATCGACCCGGATCAGTTCGTCGCCGTCGCCGTCGCCCCACACGGTCCAGTACAGGTAGCCATCGGGCAGGCCCACGATGTCACCGGAGGTGGAGTAGGGGGAGTTGCTGACGATGGGGGTGGCTTCGCAGGTCCCCAGGTTGATGCGGGTGATGGTGTCTTCGCCCCCGGCGATGAGCTCGCCCATGGACGTGAAGGTCAGGGCGGTCATGTCGAAGTCGGTGTCACAGAGCTTGGTGACCTCGGCGGTGTCGGAGTCGATGCGGTACAGGGCGTCGAAGGTGCCTCCGTACATGTGACCCGCCAGGTCGATGGCGATGTCCTCGAAGTACTCGACCACCTGGGAACCTTGATGGAACTGGCCCACCTTGGTGATCTCTCCGGTGTTCGGGTCCACCTCGTACAGGGTGTCGGAGGTGTTGGCGTACACCGGCGCCATGGCGATCACGCCGGTGTCCAGCGTGTTGTCGGTGTCGCCGGTGTCCACGGGCTCGTCGGTGTCGCCGGTGTCCACTGGCTCTGCGCTGTCCAGCAGATCATCGGGAGCGTCGGGCCGTTCGTTGATCTCGTAGTCCACGCAGGCGAGCAGGAACAAGAGAGTGAGCATGGCCGACCTCGAGGGCTGGTGCGTTCGGGCGCGGTGGTAACGCGTTCGCCGAAAGCCGGTAGTGTGCTCCCGCAGGATAGGTGGGAACCTTCCCACCCGCTGGAGGTACCGTGTTGCGCGTCACGCTCCCCGCTGCCCTGCTCCTGGCCGGTTGTGAGGCCGAACCTACCGATACCGCGGCTGATGCCGCCGGGATCTGTGCCGCGGTTCCCGTCCTCGTCGTCCGCGATGGGACCCTCTCCATGGATGTGCCTGGTTGCGCAGCCCTCGAGCTCGAGGCCCGTGCCGTAGGGGAGGGGGATCTCACGGTCATTCTGTCGGTGAGCGGTTCCACCGTGGTGCCCACGGTCACGGCGGGCGCCGGTGGGGGCAGCCTGCGGGCCCTGCTGCTCGAGGGCTGGGCGCAGACTCAGGGCGATGCGCCGCCGCGCTGGTGGCGACAGGGCTACCAGAGCTGGTCTTGGGCTGGCGTGACAGAGCTAGCCGAGACCAACGATCTGGACGAGCAGGGCGTGCCCGTGGTGGGTGGCCAGGACGTCAACACCTCGTTCATCCAGGATCGGGTCGGGACCTCCTGGTGGGCGGGGCTCGTAGGCCGTGACGACGGCGCCTCCCTGCTGCTGGGCGTCACCCGGGCCGAGCGGACGCCGTTCTATGTGGCCGCCGATGACGGTGGGCTGCTGTGGGCGACCTGGGGTGGCTTCGATGAGGTCTACGATCTCGGCCCCGGCGACAGCATCACCCTCGAGCCCCTGTGGGTGGGGGTGGATGACGACGCGGGGAAGCTGTGGCGACGCTACGCTGGCGTGGTGGCCGCCGACAGCCCACCCCGGCCCCTCGAGGCCCCGCCCACCGTGGGCTGGTCCAGCTGGTACACCTACTACGCGGACGTGACCGAGCAGGACGTACAGGACAACCTGGCGGTCGTGGCGGCCCTGAACGATGCCGGGCAGCACGCCCTGGTGGAGCTCATCCAGGTGGACGACGGCTGGCAGGTGGTCTGGGGCGACTGGACCGCCAACGACAAGTTCCCCTCGGGCATGGCGGCCATGGCCGCGGAGATCCAGGCCGAGGGCCTGACCGCCGGGCTGTGGATGGCGCCCTTCTATGTCAGCCGTGAGACCACAACCTACGCCCAGCACGACGACTGGTGGGTGCGCGACAGCGACGGTGTCGAGCTGTCCTTCTCCAACGACAGCACCGGCGACTACGCGGTCATCGACGTGACCCACCCCGACGCGGCGATCTGGCTGGGTGACGTCATCGCCGCGCGGGTGGCCGAGGGCTGGACCTACCTCAAGCTCGACTTCCTCTACGCCGGTGCTCAACCCGGGCAGCGCTACCATGACGTCAGTGGTCTCGAGGCCTATCGCTCCGGGCTGCGCATCCTGCGGGAGGCTGCGGGTGAAGACGCCTTCATCTTGGCGTGTGGTGCGCCCATGCTGCCTTCGGTGGGCTTCGCCGAGGCCTTCCGCACCGGCGCCGACATCGCCTATGGCTGGGACCCCGATCCCGAGCCTGCCTACCTGCGCTGGCAGGCGCGGGCCACGGCGGGGCGCAGCTGGATGAACGGCCTGTGGTGGTGGAACGATCCCGACGTGGTGCTGTTGCGGGAGCCCTTCGAGGACCACCAGGCCCGGGGCGCTGTGGTGGCGCAGTTGGTCAGCTCCGGCCTGTGGCTGGCGGGGGATGACCTGAGCGCCTCGAGCGACGCCCAGCTGGCCCTCGAGCTTCATCCGGGCGCCGTGGCCCTCCGGGGTGAGTCCGTGTTTCCAGTGTCACCCCTACGCTTCCCCTCGGGGCACGATCTGGGCCCTGTGGCCGAGCGTCAGGTGGCCGACGACCGGGTGCCGTGGATCTGGCAGGTGGGCGAACACGCCACCGCTCTGCTCAACCTGGGCGAGGACGAGGTCGTCCTGGCTGGCCCCGGGGGCACGGAGCTGCTCACGGGAGAGCAGGCTCCCATGGGAGCCCCCCGGACACTGTTGCCCGGGGAGGGCGAGCTGTGGGTGCGCTGAAGGTCAGTAGCGCGGGTTCTGCTCGATGAGCTTGCGGGCCATGGGCGCGGCTACGGGGCGGGAGAACAGGAAGCCCTGAGCGTGGTGGCACTTGTGGTCCCGCAGCCATCCCAGCTGCTCGTGGGTCTCCACGCCTTCGGCCGTGGAGTTCATGCCCAGGGCATGGGCCAGCTGCACGATGGAGCTGACCAGATCCTGGCTGCGCTTGCCGTCCCCTATGTTCTGCACGAAGGAGCGGTCGATCTTGATGGTCTCGAAGGGGAACTGGTGCAGGTAGGACAGGGACGAGTAGCCGGTGCCGAAGTCATCCATGTGCAGCGCGACCCCCAGCTTCTGGAGCTGCTTCAGGGTGTCCCGGAAGGTCTCGCTGTTGTCCAGCAGTACGCTCTCGGTGATCTCGAGCTTCAGACTCCTGGCGTTCACGTCCGTGTCCTTCAGAATGGATCTCACCTGCTCCGCCAAGTTTTGGCGGGCGAACTGCCGGCTCGAGATGTTCACTGCCATGCTCAGATCCCGGCGAGGGTAGGCCCGCTGCCATGCCTCGAGCTGGGTGCAGGCCTGGTGCAGCACCCAGCTGCCGATGGGGTCGATGAGCCCGGTTTCCTCGGCCAGGGGGACGAACTCGGCGGGGGAGATGAGGCCGCGGGTTGGATGCTGCCAGCGGATCAATGCTTCGAAGCCCACGATGCTGCCGCTGCCCAGGGAGACCACCGGCTGGTAGTGCAGCAGGAGTTGGTCTTTTTCGAGGGCCTGCCTGAGGGCGGTCTCCAGCTCGTGCCGGTTGACCACGGTCTCGTGCATGGTTTCATCGAAGATGGCGTAGCCGGCTCGCCCGTCCGCCTTGGCCCGGTACATGGCGATGTCGGCATTGCGCAGCAGCTTCGAGGGGTCGTCGCTGGCGGCGTCGACGAATGAGATGCCCGCGCTGGCGGTGGTGTAGACCTCCTGCCCCCGGAAGCGGAAGGGCTTGCTCAGCTCTTCGAGGACACGCTGGGCCACCTGCACGGCGTCCTGTTCGTCGCGCACGCCCATCAGCAGGATGGTGAACTCGTCGCCGCCGAAGCGTGCCAGGGCCTTTTCGGTGCCGAAGCGGGCCAGCAGGTCGGTGCCCCGCAGGCAGCGGTCGATGCGGCCCGCCACCGCGCGCAGCAATTCGTCCCCGGCCCAGTGGCCCAGGCTGTCGTTGACCAACTTGAAGTTGTCCAGGTCCAGAAACAGCAGCGCCGAGCGCATGTCGGGGTTGCGGCGGGACACCTGGATGGCGTGGGACAGGCGCTCCATGAAGAGCACGCGGTTGGGCAGCCCCGTGAGGGAGTCGTGCAGCGCATCGTGCACCAGCCGTGCCTCGGCGTCCTTGCGGGCGGTGATGTCGGACATGGAGCCCACCAGCCGCATGGGGATGCACTCGTCCGTGCGGACCAGCAGACCACGGCACAGCACCCAGCGGTAGCTTCCGTCGGCATCCCGCAGCCGGTGCTCGATCTCGAAGTGATCGTTATCGCTCTCGAGGTGGTCCTGGACGGCCAGGCGCAGGGGTTGCCGATCCTGGGGGTGGGCTCGCTCGAACCAGACCTCGGGATCGGCCAGGGCTTCCTCGGGATCCACTCCCAGCATGCGGTACCAGCGCTCGCTCAGGTAGATGCTGTTGGCGATGAGATCCCAGTCCCAGAGTGCGTCGTTGGCGGCCTTGGCGGCCAGGGCGTAGCGCTCCTGGCTCTCCACCAGGGCTTGCTCCACCTCGCGGCGCCGGGAGATGTCCAGCAGCAGCAGCTCGTTGACGTGTGCGAGCTCTTTGGTGCGCAGGGTGACCTTGCGCTCGAGCTGCTTGTGGGACTCCTGCAGGGCGAGCTCGGCCCGCCACTTGGCGCCCAGGGTGTTGGCCAAGTGGCGCAGCACGTGGGGCTGGAAGGGCTTGGGGAAGAAGAGCAGGCGCTCGGCGGGCAGCACGCGCTGGGCGAAGGCTTCGGGCTGTAGCTCCGCCGGCTCGGCCACGATGACGATGTTGATGGCGTCGTCGGTGCTGCGGATGGCCTCGGCAGTCTCCGGGCCGTCGTGGGCCCCCCGAAGCTTAGGATTGAGGAAGACCACCGAGAAGGGCTGCTCGTCGAGCCGTGCCTTCAGGATCATTGCGATGGCTTCGTCGCCGTCCTCGCAGGTGGTCAGGTCGAAGCCCGCGGGGGACGCCCCCCCGGGGCTCTCGGGCGACCTGTCCCCGGTGGTCGGGGTGCTACTCCAGACCGCGCCCGATCCGAAGACCCAGCGGTAGGCCTGGACGGTTGCGGCCTGATCGTCGATCACGAGCAGGCGGATGGAGGTGCTCTCGGCGTCTGGCTGTGTGCTGGGGTTCATGGTGTGATCCCCTCCCTGTCTCCGGCAGGCTTCGCCTCCGGAGTGAGCTGTACGTCGGACGGCTGCGTGATCTCCACCGGCAGGGTGAGCTCGAAGCACGCGCCTGGCAGTGGGCCGCGGACCAGCATTAGGCTGCCTCCATGCTTCTGCGCCACACGCCACGCGATGTTCAGGCCCAGGCCAGTACCCCTGCCTGGGGCCTTGGTGGTGAAGAAGGGGTGGAACACCCGCTCTCGGATCTCTTTGGGCACGCCGGGGCCGTTGTCAGCCACGGAGATGATCACCGTGTCCCCCAGGCGTCGGCCCCCGACCTCCACCACGCCACCGTCGGTGGGAGCGGCATCGTAGGCGTTGCTGATGAGGTTGGTGAGCAGCTGGTGGATTTCCTCGGGCACACAGGGCACGAGCCCTGATCCCTCGAAGCTGCCGTGGATGACGGCCTCGCTCCCCATGGGGGGGCGCACGATGGCGATGACCTCGCGGGTGGACTCGAAGACGTCGTGGGGCTGGACGGCCCTGGCTTTGCCCTCGCTGGCGTAGTGGCCCATGAGCTTCACGGTGTGGGCGATGCGCTCCGAGCCGCTCGCTGCCCGCTCCTGCAGGCGCATGATACGGTCGGTGAGCTTCGTGGCCCGCTGGAGCTGGGCGGGGGTGGGGGGCTGTTCGGCGAGCTCGGTCATCAGCTCCCGCAGGGAACGGCTGTCCTTCTCTACCATGGCCATGGCGGGCCGCACCTGGTTGAGGGCGTTGTTGAACTCGTGGGCCAGGCCGGCGGCCAGGGTCTCGAGGGCATCCATGCGGTGCTCGAGCTGCACCTCAGCCTGCAGATCTTGCATCTCGAGCAGGGCGTGCACCGCGCCGCGGAGCTCCCGGGGGGAGAAGGGCTTGGACAGGTAGCTGTTGGCGCCGGTCTCGAGCCCGGCCACTCGGTCGTCGGTGGCGCCCCGGGCGCTGAGCATGATGATGGGGGTCTGCTTGGTGGCGGCGTCTGCTCGCAGGCGGCGGATGAGCTCGTGGCCGTCGATGCCGGGCATCATCAGGTCGGTGATCACCAGGCTGGGCTTGACCTCCCGGGCCAAGGCGAGACCCTCGAGCCCGTCGCGGGCCGTGTAGACCTGGAACTGGTCGTGCAGGGTCAGGTGCACCACCCTCAGGATGTCTGGGGTGTCGTCCACCACCAGGATGGCGTGGCGTCGTTTCTCCTGGTGGGGGTGACGGGCCACCGCTCGGCGCTCGGTGGCGTCGGCGATCTGTAGTAGGCGGTAGTCGTCGCGCTCGGACAGCAGGCCGGTCCACTCGGCCAGGCCTTGATCCGAGGAACGTCGGCCCCCGAGCACGTCCTTGCGGGCGGCGCGCCGATCCAGCACGGAGGGGTCGAAGTGATCGCGTCCCTTTTTCAGCTCCACCCAGAAGCTGGCGCTCTGCTCGGGAGGGCTCTCGGCCCAGATACGTCCGCCATGTAGGTTGACGAACTCACGGGCGAGGGCCAAGCCGATGCCACTGCCGCCATGGCGACGGGTGGCGCCCATGTCCACCTGGTAGAAGCGCCCAAAGAGCGCCTCGGCCTTGTCTTGGGGGAAGCCGGGGCCCGTGTCGAGGACGCCCACCAGCACCGAGCCGGGCCTGTCTTCGAGGGTCACGCGGATACTGCCTCCTTCGGGGGTGAACTTTGCCGCGTTCGACAGCAGGTTCACGAAGACGCGTTCCATGCGGTCGCTGTCGTACCACAGTGGACAGCTCTCCGACGTGCACTCCAGCGTGAGCTCGACACCCTTCCGGGTGGTCAGGGAACGGACCTCGGAGACCAAGCCTCCGAGGTAGCTGACCAGGTCTCGTTCGGCGATGCTCAGGCGCACCTTCGACTCGTCCACCTTGGAGAGGTCGAGGATGTCGCCGATCATCCGCAGCAGCTTGAGCCCGTTGTGGACCATGGACTCGATGGTGGTCTTCTGCTGGTCCGCCAGAGGACCCATGTCTTCGCTGGCCATGAGCTCGAGGGACGCGAGGATCATGGCCAGGGGGGTCTTGAGTTCGTGGGTGATGTTGGCGAAGAACTGGGACTTGAACTGATCGAGTTTCTTGAGCTCGCTGTGGGCTTCGGCGAGGTTGGTGGTGGTCAACTCGAGGCTCATCTTCGCGTCGAACTCGGCTTTGCGGGCCCGGTAGCCGAAGATCTGCGATGCCGTCATAAAGATGGTGGCGCCCGCAATGAAGAAAAAGTTGGTAGAACTGGCTGGGAGCGTCTCGGTGGAGAAGCTGTTGAGGTTGGGCAGGATGAACATCGCCATCAGCGAGCCCTGGAAGAGCAGCGCGACCCGCAGCGGCCAGAGGAACACGGTGACCGCGATGCTCACCAGGATGAGACCTGGCGTGTAGGGCGAGGTCAGCCCTCCCATCACCGAGATCATTGCCGCGATCCCTCCCGCGACGAGGATCATGAACGCGACGGTCAACGCGACGTGGTGGCGCTCGAAGATCGGGCGGCGCACCAGGGTGAACATCACCAGCGTGAACGCGAACACCGTGATGCGGCTGCCCCAGAGCAGCCAGAGCCACTCTGGGGGACCCACGAGGTAGTCCAAGACTCCGAAGAGCGGGTAGAACACGCCGGTGATGAAGAGGACCATCCACGCGCTGCGGCGGTTGTGCTCTGTGAGCCAAGCCTGCCAGCGCTGCTCGATGTCCCGCTCCCCCATGGCCTAGCTCCTATGCATTTGCACAAAAGGATTCCAGCCCGTCGATTCTTCGATGATGCTGGGGTTGCTGTGCTTGCATGCAGCCTCGCCCATGGCCAGCAGCTGCTCGCGACTGCGGTACTCCAGGAACCAGTCCATGTGGAAGTCGAACACCCAGCGGGTGGGTTGCTCCGGAACGAGATTGCCTGCCAGCAGGCGCCCCCCCTCGCCGAGGGTCGCATGGAGATTGCGCAGCAGTCGTACGCCGGTGTGGAAGCGGAGGTAGTCGAACAGCCCACTGCAGAAGACCAGGTCCACTGGCCCGAAGTCCTCGAAGAGGGTGTCGTCTTCCAGCAGGCGACGGATGGTGTCGTGCCGCAGGTGGATGTTCGCGCCCTCGAAGGCCTGTCCGTTTTCGAACTTGAGTCGGTTGAGGCGATTGTTGACGAACTCGAGGGCGTCGCGATCCTGATCGAACAGCAGAATGTCGAGGCTGCGGGCGATATCGGGGTGGTCGCGAAGGAGCTCGATGGTCTCCTGAGCTGGCCCCGAGGCGACGGAGAGGACCTTGGTGCGCAAGCCGCGCTTTGCGCGTTGTTCGACGAGACGACGCAGGTGGTCGAGCACCATGTCCTTGCGCGTGCGCACGGCGCAGCAGGCTGGGGCCGAGGTCCCTGCCAGGTGCAGTGCCTTCGCCCACAGCGTCGGCCCCTCGAAGCGATCCTCGTAGAGGTAGCGCATGATGACGTAGTCGCCCGGATAGCCCAAGGGCTTGGTCAGGCAGCGGTGCATCAGCGGGGCCAGCATGTAGGAATCTTGGATCATCGCCCTCGCGTAGGCCTTCATCTGGGCGTGGTATTGGATGGGCACCTTTCGAAGCGCGGCATCGATGCGGACCGTGTAGTCGACAAAGGCGGGGACGAAGCCCTCATGGAGTTGTTCGATGAGGGCCTGCCGCGCGGGGCCGACCTTCTCACCGTGCAGAACATGCCAGGGAAGATCTGCCTCCAGGGAGTGGAAGCGGGCCTCGGCATCTCGGAGAAACAAGTGTTTTTCGGCGATCAGGGACTGAAACTGGTGGCGCTGGTCGTCGTCGCATGACCACGCCAGCGCATCGGTGCGGACGTCCAGGCGTGGGTCGGTCTGGCGCTCGCGTACCGCGCGGAGCTGGATGACGTCATCCATGTTCATGGGCTCATCGAGGAACGATGCGCCCACCACCTCGAGCCCTTCACTCTTGCGAACGGCGCGCACGATCACGCCGCCTGCGTAGAGTTCGTGCTCGCCGGAGACCACGGAAAGCCTGCGAATCCTCGCTCCCGGGGTGACCTCGAAGTCTGCGGGTCGTTCGAAGGCCAGGCCGCTGGTGGACACGTCCTGCAGCGCACAAGCGTATTGACGCTCTGGCGTTTGGATGATCACAACGACCCGTACCGGGCCGAGGTCTTCACGCTTGAGGCGCTCCGCCCTGAACCGGGGATGAGGCGTGGGCGGCAAATCGTCCAGATAGTCGGGCTTGGGGGTGCCGCTATGGTTGACTGGGGAGGCCACTTCGGCCTCGTTCTTACTGTTCATGTCGACCATGTAGGGCCTCGGCGGCCGGGTTGGCGGGGCCGCGTTCAACGGAGGGTGGGCTCTGGGCGGCGGCGGCCTTGTCCAACAGGTCTGCCAGCAGCGCTTCGATGGAGTGGGTGCTGTGGACGGTGAACTCGAGCAGCTCGGCCCTGCGGGGGTCGTCGGGCAGGGTACCCAGCGCTGTCTCGAGGCCACGCAAGCGCTCGATGTGCTCCCCGAGGCGGGCCGTGAGGGCGCGGCTGAATCCCGAGACCGTGGTCAAACGTTCGGCCTGGATGATCTGCTCGCGGGTGGCCTCGATCTCCTGCAGCACGCGCTGGACCTCGTCGCAGCGGGTGCGGAGGTGTACGGCACAGAGAATGGCAGCGTGCTCGAGGGCGCAGGCCCGCTGGGCGCGGGTCACGGAGCCGGTCAGCTCGTCGCTGGAGGGCTTGCTGGGCAGCAGATGGAAGACCTGCCAGTTGTTGATGGCATCCAGCAGCACTTCTCGGTTGGCGGTGCCGCCGCAGATGATCGGTCGGCCGGGCAAGGCCGCCTGCTGAAGCTGCATCAGGGCGCCGCGGTGGGGGCCTCGGATGTCGGCGGCGGTGGCCATGAGGATGGCGGGTCCGCTGGGCTGGGGCTCGGTGGGCACCTCGAGCAGGTGCGCGCTGGCGGGGAGCGTCTCGCGGAGCGGCGCGGCCAGCTGGCGATGGGCCATGGGAGCCAGCCACACCTGCAGCGGCAGCTTGTGCTGACGCAGATAGGCGCGCACCAGGTGGATGGGATCATGGGCCATGGCTGCCCTCGATGGAAGCGGCGGGCAGGATGATGCGAGCTGCGATGCCGCCTTCGTCGGGACCTTCGAGCTCGAGGGTCCCGCCGTGAGCGGCGGCGGCGAGGCGGGCGATCTCCAGGCCCAGGCCGATGCCGGGGGAGGGAAATGCACTGAAGAATGGCTCCGGGGCTCGCGCGAGGAGCTCGGCCGACATGCCCTGCCCCTGGTCACGCACTTCGAGGACCACCTGACCTTCGGTGTCCATGCCGGCTCGGAGGTGAATGGCGTCCCCGGGTTTGCTCGCTCTCACGGCATTGCGCAGCAGGGCCAGCAGCGCTTGCTTCATGCGAAGGCTGTCCATGACCACGGGGCCGAGCGTCGGGTCGTGCTGGGCCAGCACTGGACAGTGATGGCCCAGATCCTCCATCAGGAACAGCTCCATGGTGCCACCGATGAGCGCTCGGGGGGCGATGGCCTCGATCTGGAGGCTGCCTGAGGTGGCGCGGGTGTAGTCGCGAACCTGCTGTAGCAGCTCCCGCAGGTTGCCCAGTCCTGCCCACGCGGCCTCGGCCGCTTTGAGCACCGGTGGGTCGAGCACCGTCTGCCGGACCAGGCCAAGCAGCAGGCTGAGGGCGGCGGACCGCGTCTGCAGCTCGCCGGCCATGTCGGTCACCAGGTTGCCCAGGGTGCTTAGGCGTTCTTCGGCCAGCAGCTGCTCACGGGCCTCCATCAGCTCGCGCTGGGCACGCTCGAGCTCGGCGTGGCGCGCGTCCAGCGCGGTGACCAGGGTCAGCAGGGTGGCCGCCCAGGCTTTGACACGCAGTGCGTCCGCGACGATGGCGTGCATCTCGGCGGTGTCGAAGGGCTTGAGCAGGAAGCGGTAGACCAAGCCCAGGTTGGCAGCAGCCAGCATGGGTTCGACGTCGGTGAAGCCGGTGAGGACGATGCGGATCGTGGCCGGGTGACGCCGGGCGACCTCCCCCAGCAGCTCCACACCCGTCATGCCAGGCATACGCTGATCGGCGATGATCAGATCGATGGGGCCTTCGAACCTGAGCAGCTCGAGGGCCTCGTCACCGTTGAGGGCCGTGAACACGTCGAACTCGTCCTCGAGCAAGGCCTCGAGCACATCCAGGTTGCCCGGCTCGTCGTCCACCACCAGCACGCGTCGGCAACGGGGCACCGACACGCCCAGCTCGGCAAGCAAGGAGTGAAGTTCTGGGGGCAACATGGAGCCATTGTACAACCGCGTCTGTGTCCCGAGGAAGGGGTGTCCATTCCGACCATGTCAAAAAAGACGCATAGCGAGCCGGTCTTGACCCGTACATAGACTGGGACATCCCCCTCCGGCCAGGAGCCGTGGGGGCGCAAACAACGATCATCACGGGATCGTGGAGGAACGGTGCGTCAGGGTGAGGGGAAGCCCAGCACCCACGCAGCGGCCCCGCCGGCGATCGCCAGACATACGGTGACAATTGCGGCCATGCGCGGCGCGAAGAGGGATTCGTCGCCCCGGTCCCGCATCAGCTTCCGGCCTGCAGCCCAGCATGCAAGGCCCGGCAGCAGGGCCATGCTGCCCAGCAGTCCGCCGGCCACCAGGCTCTGTCCCGAGAACCCCCGACCGGCCAGCGCGGCGGTGGTGTCCAGGGCCAGCAGACCCAGGATCATGCCCGCCACGAGGCTCGAGCCCATGCCGCCCACTGCAGCCAGAGACGCCGCGACATGCAGCGGCCGGTCGGGCCGCCAGTCCTCGGGGGGGACGTGAGCATCCGGTGGTGGGGCGTCGGTGTGGGGCTGAGGGTTCAGTGTGCTCTCCCGCCGCGAGCGGCTCGAGTGGTAGCCCTGCTGTCGGCTTCGCCGTATGATGTTGCAGCGAAGCGTGCGAGTCGTCCTGGCCTCCGTCCTGCCGGGCTTCTCAGACCCCGGAGCGAACCATGCGCCTCACCTCTTCCCTCGGTCTCATCCTCAGCTGTGCTGGCCTGTGTTGGGCCCCAGCTGCCACGGCCAAGACCTCCACCTACATGTTCGGCTTCGGGCCACGGGTGGGCACCATCGTGATCCCGGGGGCCTACCCCGCCAGCTTCCCCAGCTTCGACGAGCTGAACCAGAACGGCCAGGAAACGGGGGAGAAGATCAAGATCGCCGAGGACACCACCATAGAGAAGGTCCGCGGTGACATGGTGCTCGGTGTCGAAGGCTTGTACTGGGCCGACAAGAAGAACCGCTTGGCGGGCACCGTCGGGCTCGGCCTGGGGTCGGGCTACAATGACGCCCACCTCATCCTCAAGTACGACAAGATGTACGCGCTGGACGCCCTGGACACCTTCGTAGGCGGCGGCGTCGGTGTGGGTGTGGCCAACTTCAAGGGCGAAAACAGCGAGCACCTGCGGGTGCCGTACTACCCCATCCGCGGTGAGGTGGGCGCCATCATGAGGCAGAAGACCTACGCCATCCAGGCGCTCATCTTTCTGAACCTCAACCTGCCCGGTCGTCAGACCCTGACCCTCGATCAGGTCGCCAACGACGGCACGACCTACGAGGTCGAGTACGAGAGCAGCTTCGGCTGGTCGTTCTACCCCCAGCTGGGGGCCGAGATTCAGCTTCTATTTGGTGACTTCACCAAGCCCCGCAAGAACAAAAACAAGAAGAACAAGTAGGTCTCTGCGGGGCGAGATGGGGGGGTAGGTCGATCATCCCGACCGGGCCTGGGGCCCGGCGGGATATCGCCCGGTGTGTTGGTGCATCAGCCCAGGTAGAAGGCGCCCATGGCCTGGGCCATGTACCAGTGGTCCCAGGTGCCTGCGCACTCGCGCACCGAGTGCATGGCGTACTGAGGGGCGCCCACGTCGCAGATGAGGATGCCCAGCTGGGCGGCGGTCAGCGAGCCGATGGTGCCGCCGGAGCGCACGTCGGAGCGGTTGACGAAGCGCTGGTAGGGCACGTCGGCCTGCTGGCAGGCCAGGGCGAAGACCGCGGCCGACGCGGCATCGGTGGCGTATTTGCGCCCGGCGTGGGCCTTGATGACGGGCCCGCCGTTGAGCACGGGGGCGTGGTTGGCGTCCTGGCGGTCACCGTAGCCGGGGTGGATGGCGTGGGCGTTGTCGGCTGAGATCATCACAGTGGAGGCCAGCGAGGCCAGGTAGCCCTGGCGGTCGTCACCCAGGGCCAAGGCGATGCGCTCGAGGGTGTGGGGCAGCAGGGTGGAGCGGGCCCCCTGTGGGGTCTCCGAGCCGACCTCTTCTGCGTCCACCAGCACGGCCATGCGGGTGGCGGCGCAGGGGGTCTCGGCCCCGGCCACCAGCGCGTTGACGGCGGCGTGGCACATGCCCAGGTCGTCGAAGCGTCCTGAGCGCATCAGCTCGCCGTGGGCGCCGGCGAACGAGCCCGGCTGCGTGTCGTAGAGGAACAGATCGAAGTCCAGGATGTCGGCCTGTTCGATCTCGAGATCCCGCGCGAGCAGCCAACGCAGGGCGTCCTTCTCTGGCAGACCGTGGGCCACCGAGCCCAGCACCGGGGTGAACTCGGTCTGGAGGTTCAGCTTGAGGCCCTTGTCGTTGGCTCCGCGGTTCTGGTGGATGGCGATGTTGGGCAGGGTGACGAAGCCGGACGAGCGGTACAGCGTCTGCTGGATGCCACCGTCGGCGCCCTTGTGGAGCACGCGGCCGCAAAGCCCGAGATCCCGGTCGGTCCAGGTGGCGTAGATGGGGCCGCCGTAGACTTCGACGCCGATGTGCACCAGGCCCTTGCTCACCTTCTCGGGGTGGGGCTTGACCTTGAAGCCGGGGCTGTCGGTGTGGGCGCCCACCATGCGGAAGCCCGCGGTCGAGGGGGCGTCCTGACCCACCACGAAGGCGATGACGGCGGTGCCGTGGCGCTCCACGTAGTAGCGGCCGCCGGGCTGGAGGTCCCAGCGTTGGTCTTCGGTCAGGGGGGCGAAGCCCGCGACCTCGAGGCGTTGGATCATGCCCTGGACCGCGAAGAGGTTGCAGGGGCTGGCGTCGAGGTAGCCGAGCAGATCGCGGGCGAGTTCGAGGGCTTCTGCGCGATCAGCGTCGTCTTGGATGGGGACCTGGGTGTTCATGGGGACTCCGGATGCGAGGGAGGGGAGGCGGCGCGCTAGTTGTCGCGGCCTTCCTCGTGGCTCTTGATCCACTTCTTGAGGACGATGATGCCGATGGGGCAGACGGCGGCCATGACCGCGATGACGAGCCACAGGGACTGGCCGTCTCGGGGATAGGCGGCGTGGAGGATCTCCCACACCTGGTAGCGCACCTCGTTGGAGAGCACGCCATCGGGGCCCACCACCATGTCGAGCTTCTCGGCCAGTACGGGCAGGATCTGCGCGTTGTCCATGGCGTCCACGGTGGCCTGATCGAGACCCGAGATCTTCTCAATGAGGTACTGACGACCCAGGGCTTCGTCGCTGGGGCAGAAACGCTCGAGCAGGCGGCCGGAGAACATGCCCACCACCAGCTTGGCACCGAAGTAGGGCAGCAGGGACAGGGCCATGTAGGAGCCCACCTGGCCCTTGGGGGCGATGCTGGCGGTGTACTCGTACAGGCGCGGTGACCAGAAGGCTTCGCCGATGGAGAAGATGACCACGAACAGGGGGATCACCACCAGCAGCGGGTTGACGGTCTGAGTGTCGAGCCCCAGCCAGGTGTTGGCGATGAGGTGGCCCAGCCAGCCGTCGGCCAGGGGTTGGAACATCTCTGTCGGCAGGGCCATCAGGAACACGGGCGCGGCCGCCAGCGTGGTGCCGATGGCGATCATCTTGTAGCTATTGATCTTCTGGGTGAACACACTGATGATCGGCACCAGGACGATGATGATGGCGGGGTTGAGTACGCCCCAGATCTGGCCGATGGGAGCACCGGGGCCCAGCTCGCGGATGCCGTACTTCGGGAAGGTGAAGTGCATGTGGTAGAAGACCAACCGCACGAACACGATGAGGGTGAGGAACAGCAGGAAGCGGTAGAAGTTCTTCTCGCCCCAGACGGATCTGAAGATCTGTACGGTCTTGACCAGCGCGTCCTTTGTGGTGAGCCAGATGGCCGTCACCGTGTTGGCGTCGCCGTACTTGGGCACCTCCTTCTCGATGACCAGGCCTTCTTCGGTCATGGTCACGCCGCCGCGCAGGGTGAGCCAGGTGAAGATGAGGGCGGGGATGGTGACCAGGAAGCTGATCAGCATGATGACGCGGTAGGTGGACAGCT
>Ga0307987_1000871_pt1 | contig 17229 bp, 13 predicted proteins | sample EllFjometagen181_FD_203157 | JGI IMG/M metagenome (GOLD analysis project Ga0307987, IMG submission 203157) | Marine microbial communities from Ellis Fjord, Antarctic Ocean - #181 | ecosystem: Environmental > Aquatic > Marine > Unclassified | place: Southern Ocean | collected 2014-10-08
GATAGAACAACTTTATTTATACCGGAAGTTTCACGAATTACCAAAGCATTTTCAATAATTACATCAACAATAGTATTATGAAATTTACCTGAAATAATGTCAACAGGTATTCTATTTTCTATATCTGCAATTATCTCTTCAAAGGTACTCTTAAAACTTATAATATCACTTGTGTCAAAAGAGTAACTTTTAATAATATTTTCATCAGCAACCGATTCCAATTGCATTGGTGCTTCAGCATGATATGATGCATTTTTGCATACTCCCAATAGAGCCGAAACTGCATCAAATAGTCGGCCCGCACTACTGGTAATTGGTGTGTTCAGTTTGTTAATCAGCATTTCCTGAACAATTTGCAGACTAAATTCATCAATATCGTTGAACAAAAATGGGTAACTATTAACAATGTCATTACCAAAATAGTGATGTAAATAGGCTGTCATCATCCTCCATGGGTGTTTAGTAACAGCATCGCCACCAGGTTGCATTATATATTCAAAATGCGTAACTCTTGTATAATCAGATAAATCACAAGTAAAAAACTCGCCTCCCCAAATATTTCCATCATCTCCATACCCTGTGCCGTCAAAGCAAACTCCAATTACTTTTTCATCTAAGTTGTGTTCGGCCATGCATGAGGCTATATGTGCATGATGGTGCTGCACTTTAATAATTGGCATTTTCATTTTCTCCACATATCTCGACGAGAGATAATCAGGATGCATATCCATAACAGCTAGTTTAGGCTTAAATCTAAAAAGCCGGCTAAATCTGTCAATTGACTCCTCATAAAACTCAAGCGTTTCTATGTTTTTGAGGTCTCCAATATGCTGACTCATAATAGCTTGATTACCTTTTCCTATGGCAAAGCAGTTTACCAACTCGGCACCACCGGCAAATATTCCTTCGGTATTCAAACTAAGTATAATTGGCGAAGGCGCATAACCTCTTGATCTTCTTATTATTCGCTTAGTGTTATTAATAACTGATACTACCGAATCATCCGTTCTATTATGAATATCACGATTATAAGTAATAACTGCATCACAAATATTGCCAAATACTTTCAATGCCATATCATTTGAAATAATCACAGGTTCATCACTAATATTTCCACTTGTGAGAACCATGCAATTTGTTTTCAATTTTTCGAATAGCATATGATGAAAAGGCATATATGGAAGCATCGCACCTACCGAATTTAGTCCAATACTAATTGTTGACGAAAGTTTCTTTTTAGTTTTGAGAAGAAGAATTGGTTTTTGCCAACTAGTAAGGGTTTTTTCTTCTTCTTTGTTGATGAAAAGATGCTCTCTAGCAGATTCAATATCCTTAAACATTAAAGCAAGTGGTTTTCCATCACGATTTTTAATTGTTCGTAGTTTATTGATACTTGTATTATTATTTGCATCACAAGCTAGATGGTATCCACCCAAACCTTTGATAGCTAGTATTTTGCCATCTTTAATTAAATCGCTTGTTGTTGATAATATTTGATCTATATCTATAATAATATTGTCCTTATAATATAAGGAGTACTGAGGTCCGCAAATATTACATGCAACAGGTTGCGCATGAAACCTCCTGTCAAGGATATTAGTATACTCATCGCTACAAGAGTTGCACATTGGAAAAATATCCATGGTTGTTTTTACGCGGTCGTATGGGAGGTCTTTAATTATGGTAAAACGAGGGCCACAGTTTGTGCAATTTGTAAAAGCGTAATTAATTCTATTATTTTGGGTTTTTATATCTGCAAGGCATTCATCACACACACTTATGTCAGGACTTACTTCTGTTATATCATTTGATTTTGAGGTGCTTTTTGAAATAGTAAAATCAAGATATCCCGAAACTTTCTTATCGTAAATATTTAAACTGCTAATACTGGAGGCAACAGGAGTCTGTAATGGGATATCATCAATAAAATCGGCAACAGCTTTTTGTTCACCTTCTATGTTAATTATCACACCAGTATTATTATTCACAACTTTTCCACGTAGATTGTGCCCTACCGCAATACGGTATATGGCAGGTCGAAATCCAACCCCCTGAACTAATCCCTTGATTCTTATTTCTTTTGATACAATCATTAACATCGATAAAATATTAGCCAAAACTAATTTAAATTCATTATAAATTTAGATATTGTGAAAAGTTTAACAAAAAAGATTTATATTTGCTGTGAATTATTTAACAGTACAAAAGTATTTCTTTTTCTTATAAAAAACCCATTCAATGAAAGAAAAGATTCTTGAAATTATCAGTAATTATAGTAGTGACAAAACCAGACTGATGGATATTTTGCATGATATACATAGTTTAGCAGGTTTTGTTGATTCAGATGCTATTGAAATGTTACGCCAAAAGTTGGGTGTATCAGAATCACAAGTGAAGGAAGTTGTTTCTTTCTATCATTTTTTTAGCTGTAAACCAAAAGCTAAGGTTAATATTTATTTAAATAATAGTGTTACTTCCAATATGCAAGGGCGAAAAGGTGTACTGGCAGCATTTGAAGCTGAGACTGGTGTAAAAGAAGGCAGTGTAAGTAGTGATGGCGAATTTGGTTTGTTCTCAACGGCTTGTATTGGTATGAATGATCAGGAGCCTGCTGCCATAATAAATAATAAAATGTTTACTCGACTAACGCCTTTTAGAGTTAAAGAAATAGTTAAGGAATTAAGGGCGGGTAAAGAAATAGGTGAATTAATTTATGAAGGTGATGGGGGTGGTAAAAATGCTTTACCAATAATCCACTCAATGGTTTGTAATAATATCCGAAGAAGAGGTGCAATTTTAAGCAAAGATTACCGACCTTATGAAATTACAAGTAAATTACTACCTGATAGTACGCCTGAAGATATTATTGGAATCGTTGAAGCTTCTAATATAAGAGGTAGAGGTGGTGCCGGATTTCCAACCGGATTAAAATGGCGTTTTGGCAGAAAAGCTGTTGGTGAGCATCATGTTATTATTTGTAATGCTGATGAAGGTGAGCCCGGAACTTTTAAAGATAGAATTTTCCTTACAGAATTTCCTGAATTAGTATTTGAAGGAATGGTAATAGCAGGATACTCTGTGGATGCTGATATTGGTTTATTATATCTCAGATATGAATACAAATATTTGCTTAATTATTTGAATGGTATCCTTGATGATATGCGTGCAAAAAATATGTTAGGTAATAACATTAGTGGTATCGATGGTTTTAATTTTGATATTAGAATTCAGCTTGGTGCCGGTGCATATATTTGCGGCGAAGAGTCAGCATTAATAGAATCTTTAGAAGGTAAGCGTGGCGAACCTCGTGATAAGCCACCATTCCCGGTTGAAAAAGGTTATTTAAATTATCCTACAGTTGTGAATAATGTAGAAACCCTAGCCACTATTCCTAAAATTCTTAAAAATGGTTCGGAGTGGTTTTTAAATCTTGGTGGCAATGATTCAAGCGGAACAAAGGTGCTTAGTATTTCCGGTGATTGTAATTTTCCGGGAATCTATGAAATAGAGTGGGGCACTACGGTTAAAGATGTGCTTGACATGTGTGGAGCATATGATGTTCAGGCCATACAAGTAGGTGGCCCATCAGGGTCAATAATTGCTGAAAAGGATTTTGGCAGGTCGTTGTGCTATGGCGATTTACCAACCGGAGGTTCAATGATTGTATTTGGAAACAATCGTAATATTCTCAAAGATGTTGTGCTGAATTTTATGGAATTTTTCATTGAAGAGTCGTGCGGTTCATGTTCCACATGTCGCAACATGCCTTATATTATGAAGGAAAAACTTGAGAAAATTCTTGATGGGAGAGGTGTTAAGCATGACATTGACGATCTGTTAGCTTGGAGTGGAGTACTTAGCGTAAGTCGTTGTGGATTAGGCCAAACTGCTTCTAACCCAATAACAACTAGTATTAAGAATTTACCTCATTTATATGAGAATTTAATACAAAAAGATGTTGTTTTTGATACGGGTTTCGATTTGGCAGAGTCAGTAAAAGCATCATGTGCTGCAGTTGGCAGACAACCAATTCTTCATAACATGTAATTGAAAAATAGAAAACAATGAATAATACAATAAAATTTAAAATAGACGGTAAAGAAATTATTACAGAGCAGGGCAAAACAGTTGTTGAAGCTGCTCGCGACAATGGGGTTTATATTCCAACTCTGTGTAACTTTCCTGGAGTGCCAGCAAAAGGTAGTTGTAGGATGTGTACTGTTAAAGTAAATAACAGGTTTATGACATCTTGTACAACACCAGCCGCAGCAGGTATGGAAGTTGAAAGCAATATTCCTGAGATAATCGATTTTAGAAAAAGTATAATAGAATTATTATTTGTAAGTGGTAATCACTTTTGCCCATCATGTGAAAAAAGTGGTAATTGTGAGCTTCAGGCATTGGCTTATAGATATCAAATGATGGTACCACGTTATCCTTTTTCTTTTCCTCAAAAAGAAATTGATGGTTCCAGTCCGAAAATTGTTAAAGACCAAAATAGATGCGTAACTTGCCAACGTTGCATGAAAACCATAAAAACTGATAGCGGTGAGCGCTATTTTGCTTTCAGCGGAAGGGGTAAAGAACTTGAAGTTGTTTTGGATGCCAATCTTGCTATGGATATGCCAGATGAACTAGCAAAATTAGCTATGGAAAACTGCCCAGTTGGTTCAATAATATATAAAGAAAGTGCATTTACTGAGCCAATAGGAACTCGTAAGTATGACAAAGAGGTAATTGGAAGTGACATTGATGTTTAATTGTAAAATTTGAAAAAATGAGTAAAAAAATAATAGCTACAACTTCGTTAGCAGGATGTTTTGGATGTCACATGTCTATTTTGGATATTGATGAACGCATTCTTGATTTAGTTGAACTGGTTGAATTTAATAAATCACCCATTGATGATATAAAAACTTTTACCAAAAGGGTTGATATTGGAATTATTGAAGGTGGATGCTGTAATAGTGAAAACGTAGAAATACTAAAAAGTTTCAGAGAAAATTGTGATATTCTAATCTCACTTGGCGAATGTGCAATTATGGGAGGATTACCTGCCATGCGCAATGGTATTCCAATCGAAGAATGTTTAAATGAGGCTTACCTTGATGGACCAACTGTTGGTGAGAATACTGAGAAAATTATTCCTAATGATCCTGAGCTTCCAATGATCCTTGATAATGTATATCCTTGTCATGAAGTAGTAAAGATCGATTATTTTCTCCCAGGTTGCGCACCACGTGCCGATCTTATTTGGGACGCCCTAGTTGCATTGATAACAGGTAGCGAAATGGATCTTCCATATGAAGTAATAAAATTTGATTAACGTAAAAAAACATAAACATGCCAAAGAAAATAACTATAGAACCTGTAACAAGGGTTGAAGGTCATGGTAAAGTAACAATTAAACTTGATGATGATGGCAATGTTCGCGAATCAAGGTTGCATATTGTAGAATTTAGAGGATTTGAGCGCTTTGTGCAAGGACGACCATATTGGGAAGCTCCTGTACTTGTTCAGCGTCTTTGTGGAATTTGTCCGGTAAGTCACCATCTTGCTGCTGCAAAAGCTCTTGATGTAATTGTGGGTGCCGGTACAGGTGACGGACTTACTGCTGTTGGTGATAAAATGCGCCGCTTAATGCATTTCGGACAATTTTTTCAATCCCATGTATTACATTTTTTCCATCTTAGTTCACCTGATTTTCTTTTCGGTATAGATGCTGATCCTGCCATTAGAAATATTATTGGTGTAATTGATCATCATAAAGATCTTGCAGTACAGGGCGTTATGATGAGAAAATTCGGGCAAGAAGTTATCTTCCACACAGCTGGTAAAAAGATTCATGGTACTGGAGCAATCCCCGGAGGAATAAATAAAAATCTTAGCATTGCTGAACGCGATTTATTACTGAATGGAGCTGACCCAATGAACGCAGATAAAATGGTTGAATGGTCAGTGGCTGCACTCGAGTTTTTCAAGTCTTATCATAGAAATAACAAAACATTGGTAGATACTTTTGCCGACTATCCTTCAAATCACTTAAGTTTGGTTAATAAAGATGGAGGCATGGATATATACAATGGTGTGTTAAGAGCTGTTGATACCAATGGGAAAAGAATACTTGATGATGTTGATTGTCAGGACTATGATAAGTATATTGAAGAAGAAGTTAAGAACTGGAGTTATATGAAGTTTCCTTACCTAAAGCATTTGGGTAAAGAAAAAGGATGGTATAGAGTTGGTCCATTAGCTCGTTTGAATGTTGTTGATTTTATTCCAACACCATTGGCTCAAAAGGAGTTTGAAGAATTTAAAGCATATACATATGGTAAGCCAAATGGAATGAGTTTACATTATCATTGGGCACGATTAATTGAAGTTTTGTATGCTGCCGAGGAAATGAGGAACTTACTGAAAGATCCTGATCTGCAAAATGAAGACCTAGTTGTTACAGGTGAGAAAACAAATAGGGGAGTGGGAGTTATTGAGGCTCCTCGAGGTACTCTTTTCCATCATTATGAGATTGATAATGATGATAAAATTACTTTGGCAAACCTAATAGTATCAACAACTAACAATAATACACCAATGAATAAGGCTGTAAATCTTACTGCCAAATCGTTTATGAATGGACAGAAAGTTATTACAGAAGGAATGATGAACGCTGTTGAGGTTGCCATTAGAGCCTACGACCCTTGTTTGAGCTGTGCTACACATGCTTTAGGACAGATGCCTCTTGAGATGAAACTAGTAAATGCCAATGGTGATGTAATTGATTCTAAAACTAAATAATTATGACACAACTAAAAAAGAGAGTATTAATATATGGCTATGGTAATCCCGGCCGTCAGGATGATGGATTAGGCATTGAAATGACTAAAATGGTTCAACATTGGATTGATGAACACGAACTTGGTTGTATGACCACCGATAATAACTATCAGCTAAATATTGAAGACGCTGAGAAAATCTCAGAATGGGATATAGTTGTTTTTGTTGATGCATCAAAAGAAGAAAAAATGCATGAGTTTAGGTTTCGTAAGGTAGAGGCATCAGATGCAAAAGTTGAATTTAGCATGCATGCAGTTTCACCTTCATATGTGTTGCATTTAAGCGAAAAACTATTCAATAAAGCACCTGAGACCTACATACTTGGAATTCGTGGTTTTGAATGGGATTTTAAAGAGGAAATCTCTGATATTGCAAAACTAAATTTAGAACAGGCGTTTCAGTATCTTACTCGTAAGCTTGCCGGTTGGGCTCTCATAAAAAAGAATCTGCCAATAAGTATGTTAACTCAAGATTAGTTTTTATTAGTCTGAAGCTTGAAGTCAGAAGCTAGAAGTAAATCTACTTCTGACTTCCAACTTTTAGCCACATTTGGTAATTATTAGAACGAATTTCATTCGTAGTACATCCTTTGTACTTTAAGTGTATAATAGTTTAGTTGAAAAATACCAGTCGTTTTTGGTTTCGTATGATGCTAAAAACAAAAAACCTGCTGAGAGGCAGGTTTTTTTTATTGGTTTCAAAAAAAGTTTAAAATATGTATTTTTAGTGTTTGTTACTTTCAGACCATAGTGGTTTATTATTAAGTTTTATTAAGACGTAAAGTAAGCCAATTTTTCTAATTTGGATATCATATCATAATCTTCAATGTAAATACTATCAGGTACAGTTAAATGTACAGAAGTAAAATTAAGAATACCTTTTACACCTGATTCAACTACGGTTTTGCTTATTTCTTTGGCATATTCTTTTGGTACTGCAATAACACAAAGTTCAATTTTTTTCTTCTTAATAATCTCTTTCATCCTGGCAATGTTATAACAATGCACATCTGGAAATTGAACTACTGGTTCTTCTGTCAATCTAAACGTAGCAGCAATCTCTAATTTGGTATTGACGCTGTTAAAGTGTTCAGCAACAGCTCTCCCTAAGTCGCCAATGCCAACAAAAGTAACTTTTCGTTTTTTTGGACTATCAATTACATCTCCAATACTTTCAATGAGTTTTTGTGTGTCATACCCTTTATGAACATCGCCACTAAAACCTATAAGCATTAAATCACGACGAATATGTGCAGGATTAATTCGTAGTAAGTGAGCTAATTTATGTGAATGGATAAATTTTAATTCTTCCGTATTATTTAATAATTTTCTTCTATATAAACTGAGCCTTTCAACAGTATTTGGAGGTAAATTATGTAACATGCTATTTTTTATTTAATGTGTAGGTAATACCTATATTTATTTTATAGATATTAGTCCATGTTGTTTTGCGTAATGGATCTTCCCAAACGTTGGCAAAACTATATGATAACCCTGGTGATAATGTAATCCCGAGGTTTGGTTTTATATAGTATACGGCACCAAATAGTAGATTAATCCCAATGTCACTTGTGCTAAATATTTCATCTTCTACCTCAAAGTAGTGATCACCTGGGATATTATATTCAGGATAATCTTCAATATCGAAATAAGGAGCGTCTTCTTCTGAAATATAAATATGGAAATCTCCTTTTTGGTTTGAATTAAGATACAATGAAAAGTATAAAGTACCCTGAATAAATAGTTTGAATTTGTCTGTTCCTTTTATATAAATGAGACTAATGGGAATGGTTAAATAGTTAACCTTATAATCGCGCAGAACATTATAATAACTGGTAGATCTGTAAATCAAATTTGTATCATAAATATAATCAAATTCTCCAAGAGAAAAAGCTCTGCTATCATAATACAAGCCACCTCTTAATTTAATAAGGTTAGTGATGTAATAATCAAAAAACACACCTGTTGCATAACCAATTCCATTATCTGAATATTGCGAATTTGGGTCACTTATTCCTGTAAATTGAATTCCAGTTTCAAATCCAATATTCATAGTTCCTTTTTTGCTAATTGATTTTTGTGATATAACAGACTGTATACCAATTATAATCATCAGTGTTAAAAGGAATATTATTCTTTTATTAATTAGCATTATATTTTAATTATCACCATGTATTCCACATCCAAAATATGCCAACAAAAATAGCGCTTATTCCTGCAAGTGCGTTTATAGCAACATAAACTGTATCTTTTCGCTGTTTTGATGCAGATGCTGAAAGTAATCCGAGAAGAAATGAAAATGTTACCATTGCAATAATTGTACCCATGCCAAATCCAACTAGGTACATAATTGCTTCGTAATTACTAGAAAATGCAAGCGTTGGTAGCATACTCAAAATATGTGAAACCCCGGCAAATCCATGAATTATCCCAATACCTGCTGCAGCCAAATATGATTGCTTTTCTTTTGCCATATCAGCATTGGTATGAGTATGCTTTTGTACAGCTGAGTGTAAGTGGTTATGATCGTGGATGTATGAACTGCCATTATCAGAATGTACATGTATGTGACTGTGATTGTCTCTTCGGTAATTAACTACTTTAACCAAAGCCCAAATACCTATCGCAACTAGCAATATGCCAACTATGCGCTCACTATTATTGGAAATAAAATCTATGGGAATAAGATCTCTGAAAAAGAAGAAAATTAATCCAAGTAATAGCATACCAGCAATATGACCAATTCCCCATGACATTCCAATAAGCCACGGTCTGAATTTAGCATTAAGTGCCAGCGGACTAACCGCTGCAAGATGGTCTGGCCCAGCAACTACATGAATAATGGAGGCAATAAGACCAAATAATAGAGGGAAACTTATAAATACTTCAGCCATTAATTTTATTTTTAATATTGAGCAAATGTAATCTTATTTGTTAATTAATTCACAATAGATTTGTGTATTTTCAATGAGAAAACAAGTATTTTTGTTGGACTACTAATTAAGGTTGTATGCAACGATACTTTATTAAATTAGCCTATAATGGAGCAAATTATCATGGGTGGCAAATGCAGGAAAATGCTCATACTGTACAAGCTGAAATTACTGAAAAGTTATCACTTTTATTACAGCAGCAGGTGAGTATTGTTGGGTGTGGGCGGACTGATACTGGTGTGCACGCTCGTGATTTTTATGCTCATTTTGAAGTTACTGAATTAAAGTTTAGTGAAAAGGATTTGATTCATAAATTGAATAGTTTTTTACCTTCAGATATTGTTATTTTTGATGTTTTTAAGGTGAGACCTAATATGCATACGAGGTTTAGTGCCACTAGTCGCACATACTCTTATTATATTGAATTAAATAAAAATCCTTTTAGTGATAAAATATCATATTATTATATAGGCAATCTTGATGTAGATGCAATGAACAAAGCATGTGATTTTTTGTATCAGCATACCGACTTTACTAGTTTTTCTAAGTTACATACTCAAACAGCCACAAATAATTGTACCATAAAGCTTGCTAAATTTGAAATGATTAATAATCAGTTGGTTTTTACAATAACTGCTGATAGGTTTTTACGTAATATGGTGCGCGCCATAGTTGGTACAATGGTTGAGATAGGAAAAGGTAAATTAAAGCCCAAAGATATTGTCACTATTATTGAGGCAAAAGATCGTAATAAGGCAGGCTTTTCTGTTCCAGCTCATGGTTTGTTTCTGGAGAGGGTTGAGTATCCACCTGGTAGATGTTTATGACTATCTTGAAGATGCTTTTTTAATTTTGGATTAATTACATAGTATATTTGTAGAATAATTATTATTATAAAATATTTCAGTTATGAAAAAGAACATTGTCATTAAACTAGTTTTTTCTTTATTTTTTATTGCATTATTAAGTGTAAACACTACTATTTATTCGCAAACTGTTGTTCAGTGGTACACTTCTATGGGTGATATCAGAGTACAATTAAGGGAAGATTTAGTTCCTATTACAGCACAAAATTTTATTGATTTAACTAATGATGAGTTTTATGATGATTTTATATTTCATCGTGTGATTAGTAATTTTATGATTCAGGATGGCTGCCCAAATGGAAATGGAACAGGCGGACCAGGTTATACATTTGATGATGAATTTCATCCTGATTTACGGCATGATCAGCCGGGAATAATATCCATGGCTAATTCAGGACCAAATACTAATGGGTCGCAGTATTTTATAACCGTGGAGCCCACAGTATGGCTTGATGATGTTCATTCTATTTTTGGTAAAGTTATGGACGGGATGGATGTGGTATATGCCATAAGTGAAGTTGAAACTAATAGTAATGATAAACCTTTGATTGATGTTGTTATTGATAGTATTAGGGTTGTTGAGAGTAACCCAACCATAGATTTAATTTCACCAATTGCTGGTATGAAATGGAATGGCCATATGCAGAATGAGATTCAATGGGGTAGCGAGTTTATTGCTGATGTTAAAATTGAGTTTTCTTCAGATAACGGCTCATCATGGAGTGATGTTGTTGAATCATTTTCAGCACATTATAGAACTTTTACATGGACTGCCCCAACAGACCTTATTTCAACTGAGTGCCTGATTAAAATTAGCGATGTTGCAAACCCTGATGTATACAGTATTACTGAGAATAATTTTACACTATGTAGATTAGAAATGTTAACTCCCAATGGAAATGAATTTTGTCGCGTAGGATCGCCATTTGAAATAACGTGGGATAGTGAATTAGTTAATGACTTGATAATATCATATAAAATTACAGCTAACGGAGATTGGATTATTATAGATGAGGGCATCCCTGCATCTGATAATTATTATCTTTGGACACCTTCTGAAGCAACATTATGGTGTAAAGTGCAACTGGAAGAAATAGAGCAGCCTGAGACTTACGAAGAATCAAATAATAGATTTCTTGTTTTTCAGTTGGATTTAACTTCACCGGTAGGAGGTGAGTTTTTACAAGGAAACGACTTTTTTGATATTACATGGGCGAGTGAAATAATAAACGATGTAAAGATTGAGTTTTCGTCTGATAGTATGCAAACATGGAATATTGTTGAAGGTAGTTTGCCTGCTGAGGATTCGATTTATGCTTGGTTTGTTCCAAATATTGAGGCTGATTACTGTTTTATTAGGCTTACATCACCTGGTTTGCCAGATTTGTATTCGATAAATCAAGCTGCATTCTCAATTAGTGAGACTGTAGGTATTTATGATGAAGTAACAAATGAGGATGAACAGTTACTAATGTTTCCAAATCCTGTAGTTGATATTGTTAGTATTTTTATACCTGAAGGAGGGGTTATAAATAATAATATTGAAATATACAATTCGTCAGGTCAACTGGTTTTAAGTAAAAATGTAGCATTACATAGTGCAGAAAATCATATTGTAAATCTAAATTTAAGCGAATTATATCAGGGCTTGTATGTGTTTAAACTGCAAGTAAATAATAAAAGTGTTTATCATAAATTTATTAAAAAATAAAAACATCAATAAATTGAAAAAAGTAATTGTACTAGGTGCAGGGTTAATAGGCAAGCCAATTGCTGATGATTTGGCAGAAGATAAAAATTACTCAGTTGCTGTTGCTGATAAAAACCAAGATAGGTTAGATGCTATTGAAAATAGTAGAATTCAAAAAATTAAAGCCAACCTTCTGAACAAGTCAGAGCTAATATCATTAGTTCAACCATTTGATTTTGTTATTAATGCGGTTCCCGGATTTATGGGTTATGAATGTCTTAGTAATTGTATTGAAGCAGGAAAAGATATTGTTGATATAGCATTTTACCCAGAAGATGTGTTTAATCTATCTGAACTGGCATTACAGCATAATGTTAGGGTAATTTGTGATATGGGAGTAGCTCCGGGTATGAGTAACTTGCTTGTTGGGTATGCTGCAAATAAGCTTGATAAGGTAACTAAAGCAGATATTTATGTTGGAGGATTACCTAAAATACGAACCTTACCTTGGGAATACAAGGCTGTTTTTTCACCCGCTGATGTAATAGAAGAGTATACACGCCCTGCACGAGTTGTTCGAAATGGAAATGTAGTTACTGTACCACCGTTAACCGAAATTGAATTACTTGAATTTGATAGCGTTGGAACATTGGAGGCTTTTAATAGTGATGGATTACGCACCTTACTGTATACAATTAAGGCTGAAAACATGAGTGAAAAAACATTGCGATACCCTGGTTATGCTACTAAAATTCAACTTTTGAGTGATAATGGTTTTTTTAAACCTGAAAAAATTGATGTAGAAGGAAATCTTGTTTCTCCTCTTGAATTAACTTCAAAGTTATTATTCGAACAATGGAAATTGGAAGAAAATGATGAGGATATTACAATTATGAGAATTATTGTAGAAGGAGAGGAATCAGGAAAGAAGGTTCGTTACAGTTTCAATTTGCATGATGAGTACGATAATAGCACAGGTGTTCATTCAATGGCTCGTACAACAGGTTATACGGCATCTACGGCTTTACGATTACTAGCTGAAAACAAATTTACAAAAAAAGGAATAAGCGTTGGTGAAATGATGGCTGATAATGAGGCTGTTGTGAATTTTATGCTTGATGGGTTAAAGCAACGTGGTGTAGTTTACAAGAGGATTGTGGAGAATATCTAGGAGTGTTATCAGTCAATAGAAATTATTTAACAATATGGAAGCAATGTAAAATATTTGGAAGTAGTAAAAGAATTAAAAAAAGAATTATATAAAACAGGAGCTTAATTTGCAATGAATGAAGAATTAATAAATAATAGCGAACAAGATTTACTAAACAAGTTATCACAACTTATAGAATACAGCCAAAACAAAATAACTATACAAGCCAATAGTGCGTTGACCCTGTTGTTTTGGCAAATAGGTAAATATATTAATGATTTTGTATTAAATAATAAGCGAGCTGAATACGGAAAACAAATTTTGTCGGCGGTGTCTACACATTTAACTGAAAAATACGGAAACAATTTTGAACTTCGTAACCTCCAACGAATGAGGCAATTTGCAGACCATATTAATGATAAAGAAATTGTGTCGGCGCTGTCGACACAATTGAATTGGTCGCATCTTGTAGAGTTACTTCCCCTAAAAACATTAGAACGAAGAAAACGGGTTAATGGTTAAATATGAATGTGATAAAAGATAAGAGTTTTTAATTTAAGTGAATATAAAAGTTTAAGTACAGATATTGTTGAATTGATGAAACTAATTGCAAGTATCAATAAATCAATAAAAAAAATTTGAAAAAATAATGGCAGAAAAGAGAAAAAAATATGGTGCTTTTGGAGGAGTATTCACCCCTTCTATACTAACCATATTGGGTGTTATTATGTACCTTAGGCTTGGTTGGGTTGTGGGTGTATCCGGGTTGTGGGGAGTTATTGCAATAATTGTGCTAGCACATGTAATTTCAGTTACCACAGGTTTGAGCATTTCATCAATCGCCACTGATAAAAAAATAAAAGCGGGAGGGATATATTACCTTCTTTCGCGTTCGCTTGGTTTACCAATGGGTGGAGCAATTGGAATAACATTATTTATAGCAACGGCTCTTAGTATCTCACTTTATATTGTTGGTTTTTCTGAGAATTTCTTGTCAATACCAGTTATTTCAAATTTGTTTAATATTACAGAAGTTAGCTTGTATCATGTTAGGGTAACTGGCTCTATAGTGCTAACAGCATTAGTAATTATCGGATTAATTAGTACCGAAACAGCTATTAAAACACAATTTATAATACTTGGAGCAATAGTGTTGTCTATTGTATCTATTGTTTTGGGGATATTTGTTTTTAATACTGATCCCGTTTCTTCAGATGTATTAATTGCATCTGCACCGCGTGATTTTTCATTTGTTGAAATATTTGCAATATTTTTTCCTGCAGTAACTGGGTTTACGGCTGGAGTTGCCATGTCGGGTGATTTAAAGGATCCTAAAAATGATATTCCAAAGGGAACATTGTCTGCCATTGCTGTTGGTTTTGTAGTTTATATTTCAATGGCATTGATTTTATATTTTTATGTTGACAATGAGCTGCTTGTAAACGATTATAATTTTTTACTTAAAATAGCTTGGCTTCCATTTTTGGTTATTGCAGGAATATGGGGAGCTACATTATCGTCGGCACTTGGCGGAATACTTGGAGGTCCGCGCATACTTCAGGCTGTGGCAAGAGATAAAATTATACCAAGAATTTTAGCAAAGGGACATGGGAAAAACAATGAGCCACGTAATGCTTTAATATTTACCTTTATATTGGCAGAATTGGGGGTGCTTATTGGCGACCTTAACATTATTGCAGGTATTGTTTCGATGTTTTATTTAACTGCATATGGTTTTATTAATATTTCTTTTGCACTAGAGAAATGGGCAAGTACTGATTTTAGGCCATCATTCAATATCCCTGTTTGGGTTGGTGTACTTGGTTTTGTTGCTACATTTTTTGTGATGATACAGCTTGATATTATTTCAATGATGGGTGCAATGGCTGTCCTAATTATAATTTATTACATTATTAGGAAAAAGCAGCTGCGGCTTGCCATGGGTGATGTTTGGCAAAGTGTAGGAGCTTCGGTACTTAGAACAATTTTAACAAAACTTGATCAAGCAAAGGTTGTAGAGCGTAACTGGAGGGCAAACATATTGCTTTTTAGCGGAAGCAAAAGTAGTAGACCACATTTGGTTGAATTTGCAAAATATTTGGTAGGAAAGCATGGCATGATTTCTAATTTTGACCTTGTTTTAAATACTACATCCAAAGTGTTATTTCCGAAGCATAAGCAATCAATGCCTGAGGATGAAACAACTGGGGATGAAGGCGTTTTTGCCAGAAGGCAAGAGTGTAGTAATATTTATAACGGAATCAAAAGTATTTCGGCAACTTATGGCTTTTCGGGAGTGGAACCAAATACCGTACTTTTAGGATGGGCTCGCCAAACTGATGATCCTGTTGGTTTTGCTCAGATGTTGAAATATTTAACTGCATTAGACTTGAACGTGGTACTGTTAGATTTTGATGAATTGGTAGGCTTTGGAGATTTTAAACAGATTGATATATGGTGGCGTGGAGGTTCTAACAATGGTAATTTGGTGCTTTCGCTGATTAAATTTATTCGTCTTTCATATGAATGGAGAAATGTTACCATTAGGTTGATGATTATAAGTAATGATGAGCAAAAAGAAACCAAAATAATTAGAGATTCTAAAAAGGTATTAGATAGAATGCGAATGGATGCTGAAATACGAATTATTCACAATGAAAATAAGATACCAGTTAATAAGGTTATTAAAAATGAGTCGGCAAATGCTGATTTGATATTCTTGGGAATTGCTGATGTGGAGGAAGGAAAAGAAATGGAATTTATTGAAAGGGCTGATTATTTATATCAAGATTTGGGTACAATAGCACTTGTTAGGGCTTCTTCGTTTTTTAAAGAGATTAAGATTGGGGTTTAGTTGGTTTTAGGTTTCAGGTTTTGGGTTTCAAGTTTCAAGTTTCAGGTTTCAGGTTTCAAGTTTCAAGTTTTGGGTTTCAGGTTTTAGGTTTTGTGTCAACCGCGGCAAGGATTTGAGTGGTAGCTTATTGAAATACCAATGTTGATTTTGTTAGTTGGCGGATGCTGACGTAGGAAGCACCCGTACGGCTTACAAAAACACAGTGGGATGAAATAACTACAAACGGAAAGCCTGGTTAGTCTACCGTAGCTTTTTTGCGGAGGTAGGCTAAGCCGCCCAAAAAATAAGTCGGGATTTAGAAAAATACCAAACCCCGACTATAATACCAACTACAACACCAAATTACCTAAATAAAGAAAAAATAATTCAATTTATTTATAGGTAATATGGAATTATAATTGGTGTAACCAAAAATCCTACCTCTTGATTATTTATTATTAATTTCTTTAAGTTGTTTAACTTCATTTTTAAGTAACTCAATTTCAGCTTGTAATTCTTCAATAATAGTTTGTATTGAGTTCATAGCTGATGGGGTTTGCCACGTGGCGTTACCGCTGGCATCACTTGTAAGTACCTTGCCATTTCCAGGACTACCTCCGGTTATTTTTATAGTTCCATTAATATAAACCTCGTCGGCCGTAAAATCACCACCAATAAGGGGTGCTGCCGAACCAGAATTTTGAATGTACAGTTTATTACTCCCAGTTTCGTTCATTCCGGCCTGGTACCCAATAAACACATTGCCACTTTTACTGTGTGTATTGAAATACTTACCTGCCTCATAACCTATTATGGTATTGTTACTACCTGTTTGGTTATTAAAATCAGCTGATGTGCCAATACATACATTATATTGTCCGGTTGTTGCTTTACCTGCTGCAAGACTACCTATGGCAGTATTAT
>Ga0307987_1000872_pt1 | contig 17211 bp, 10 predicted proteins | sample EllFjometagen181_FD_203157 | JGI IMG/M metagenome (GOLD analysis project Ga0307987, IMG submission 203157) | Marine microbial communities from Ellis Fjord, Antarctic Ocean - #181 | ecosystem: Environmental > Aquatic > Marine > Unclassified | place: Southern Ocean | collected 2014-10-08
ACGGTTGGTTTCTTTTTCATTATGATATGTTATAATACATATCATATTTAAGCAACAAAAAAAAAGAAAAATTTCACTTTTTTTTGTTTATCTTTTCGCAGTAGTAAAATTTTTCTTCAATCTGCGTAATCTGTGGATAATACTCTTTTGGTTGTGGCTCAGTTGCCATAGGTCATCCGTGGGTGAAAAGTTTTTGAGAAGTTACCTTATTTATTGTAAAAACCCCTGTGAACCAGCACTGAAAAAGCTGCGAGTTTCTGCTTCTCCAGCTTTTTTGACACCGGGTTCAGGACAAATTATAATTTGTTGGGTCATTCCACCAGCTTGATAACGTAACGCAATTCCCTGTTCTGTAGGTTTCCCATTCAAGGTAAGGGGAAGGCGTTCAATTTTACTAAGTCTACTTTTTTCGCCCTTAAATGGTTCGAGAATTGTCAGCAGCCCAGCGGTCTTACCATGAATACGACGGATAAATTTCAAGCCCATGAGACTTGATCGGTCAGCTCGATTTCCCATCCAACGAAGTTTTTCTTCGGTATATCCGGCAGCTTTAACATCGCCCGTAATCTTAGTCCAACCTCCCTTGACTAATGGCGCTGTAACACGAAATAGCTCACCTTTATCACCGGTGGCAAATTGAGTTAAATTGACATGAATCTCCGGGATTTTAAGATTATCCCAGGATATTTGAACAGGTTGTGTTGGCTTATAAACACCAATGTTTTGAAAGAGTGCGTAATTCGCAGGATTGCCATTGTCATCCTTTTCTGTTCCCAAAGGTGTTTCAACCTTCTGGAATGGCAGATCGCAATGAGAAGTTCCCGCATTGGCGTAGACCATATCATAATTATGCTCCGTATCGCTGGTAAAGCGGTCAAAGAGAAAGATCAGGCCGTCATAGAGCATTATGGTTCGTTGAACGGTAGTTCCTGGGTACATGTCCGTAGAAGTAATCACCGCTCCCTGTACCGGACCTTTTCCCTTAAACTCAGTGATTTGACACGGCACTTTCAGCTGGTCTTTTCCATCTACCAGCAAAGTGTTTTCATGCACGGCATGCTTTCTTGTGCGCATACCTTGTTTTATTGATATTTTCTGGCCGAGAGCCCACCACTCAAGATGCATATTATCATGATGCCCGTGCCCTACCTGTTTCCCATAGGGGATTGCGGCCCAAAGCTGCTTATCGTCTTTTCCCTGGTTAAAAACGAGAAGTCCGTAATCTGGAAAATCATGACTGTTCCTCAATTTGTCAGGAGCTCCACGTGGAATATTTTCCACACCATAAAACAGTGCTGCTCCTCTAGCAGTAACGATACTACCTCCTACACGTTCTAAACTCTCCCAGGGAGTATTATCTTTACTCTTTTCCCAAGCTTTAAACTTACTACGTTGTACTGGAATAATATCCTGAGGATTACCAAACCACCCGTAACAACGTTCGAAGTACCATCCCAAACTGTTACAATTCATGGGTTGCGCATCCCCCAGGCTTGCGGACCAACCGTTTGGATCCTGCCATAACTGCATGGCTGTGCCAAACTTTCGCAATCCGGGAACATTATCAATCAAAGGCAATCCTGCATTCTGGTAAACTTGAATAATATCCATCCAGGCAGTCATTGGCGGTTGTATGTATTGACCCGCCATATCCGGCACCCCATCATTAAGAATAAATGCCTGCAATGCCTGTGTGGCACCGCCATTGAGGGGATTATTGTAAAGATAAGCCAGCATCGAAGCATCATCACTGAGCAAGGCAATTGCCAATGCCGCTTCGTTGGGACGATGCTGCAATGCCATTGCTATCCGCAATCTAGTCAATGCCATTGATTTAAGCTCTCCCAGCAATTTCTCGCGTTCTTCTTTGGTTAATGCTCCGGAATCCCAAACCAGGTCCAGAACCATAGCCATCCGGTTCAACCATCCGCACTGACTGAAGTAATTCCCAATCCGGTATGCGCCTTTTGCATCAAATTTAGTCATTGCTATTCCAGCACTGCGTGAAGGATAGGTGGGCAACACCTTGATATAGTTTCGCAAAGTTTTACTGAGTTTCTGCAGATATTTGTCATCGTCTGTGAGATGCCAGGCAATAGCCAAATCAAGAACATTGCCATAACGACTGAAGGAAATAGCGTGACCGACTGGTTTGTCTTTTTTATCTTCGGGAATTCTGTGCGATTCAGGATGCCACCAGTATCCGTCTGTTCCATGCTCAAATGATGCCTTTGGACTAAGCATTTTTCCGCACGTTTCGCACTGATAACGATAAATGCTTCTAGGAGTTGTAACATTACGCAATTTGGTTTTATCTTTGCATTTTGGGCAAACTTTGTCTTCAGCTTGCTCAACTCTAGGTTTATATTCCGGCAACTCATCCGGTAATTTCATGGCGAATTCCGCACGGTTCAGATACCAGTTTGCTGCTCCTTTTGCCCAGCCCCACTTTTTCATCCGCTCCTTGGCATCTTTCAATTGTTTTTGAGTAGCAAACAATGATGGATGTTTAATTTTATGTGGAGCCGCTGGCAGTAAATTTACGGCGTATTCGGTTTCTGGTTGTCCCGGCAAGGAGAAACGAGCAATCGCAAGTTCACAATAGGCAGGTGGCAAGGTTTTTCGTATTGCTTCCGGCAATGTAAGTTTGACCATCGCTATTGCTTCACCTTTTGGCGGAATCACAATACTCTTTTTTCCCACTTCAGCGATAAAATGCTTCAATTTACGTTTATCCAAATCAAGCTGAACATTTATCTCTTTTTCGGTTTGGTTCCTGACTGTTAAAGGATAATTATAAATAATACTACCGTCTTTTGCTTCTTCCATTTGACCCAGATTGATAAAGATATCTTTGATACAGTCAACTGTAAATGGGTACCGTACCATGCGGATATTATCGATATATATTTTGAGAGATTTGCCAGGATCCGCTGTGCCTCCGAAATTCAGTCTGAAACATGGCTCATTGCGATTATAGGTCGTCGGCCAAGCGTTTTCAGGTGCCAAAGCAATTTCAGTTGTCCATTGAGATGGCTGATTGGGGGTGCGATCAATTTGGTAAAAAAGACAAAGAAAGCCACCATACCAAGGCCATTGCCGCACATCTGTGCTTAATGAAAATGTACCACCCTCAACTCGGTAATCAAATTTCAAGGCATCATAATCATCCATATTAATCTTGCTCTTGGGAAAATCTTTCAAACTCCACATCCGTTCCCCACCTTTTCCCAAGTCAAACATCAAACACTTTCTCCCGTCAGCCTCGGTTATAACCTTGGGGGGATAGGGTCCTTCCCATTTTTCAGCAATATCCATTGCGCTGATTACTGCATGTTGAGCTGGCTCTGCTGCAAAAACATCAAGGCTGGCAAACATCATTATTACGCATAAAAAAATCCATCGGTGTTGTATATAACATTTCATCTTTTTTTCCTTTTTATCTTATTGTTTCTGTCAAAAATTTGCAGACTGAGCCTGCGTTTAACCATTTGCAAATCAAATTGATACAACTCTTTTATCGTTATCCTCTTTGTTTTTCGGTTCACCTGTCTGCGTGAGTACAACGAACAGGCAGGCAGAACCGACACTACATTACTTCCAGCCTAGTGTTGGTCGCTCTTAATGTAGCGTCCGTTCTATGAACGGAAATATGTTTTAAATTAATAAAACACAGACTATTTTGTCTTATCCCCCTTTTTTCTCGGATCGCAGATCCGACTCTACATTGCTTCCATATAACGTTGTTCGCGAGTAATGTAGCGTCCGTTCTATGAACGGAAATATGTTTTAAATTAATAAAACACAGACTATTTTGTCTTATCCCTACATTGTTTCTTTCATTTCGGTCATCAGAGACGATGACCCTCCCGCTTGAACCTGCAATTTAACCGTTAACCTGCAATGTTCACATGGGAGGGATGCCGTCCCCGGCGTCCTCATTAGAAAATTTTCAATTTTCTGTTCTGCTATATTTTTTCATTAAAATTTTTACAGCACCATCTTATTGTTTGTTTTTAATATCGGTATCTCTTTATTTGCCGTAGCCAAACATTTTGCCGGAGCAATCCAGCATGTTTGCTGTCCGGGAGCTGCAAGAGGTCGAAAACTATTACTACAGAAAATCCCATCAATTGGTGAAACGACTTCCTCCAAAGTTTCCAGGGTTTGAACATCACGAATATGATAAAGCTTTTCACCTTTTTTTACTGGATCATATTCGTTAAAAAAATATCTAACATGTCCGGTATGACCAGCTTTTAGATGGATGATATCCTCTTGCAGCACGGCATAGACCGGGCGGTCATGTATAACTTCTCCTCCCAACATTCCTAAAGCTTTCATGGTGTTGCGGATGCCTTTTTTGCCCAGAGCGTATTCACCCTGTTTTAAGCCATGCTGTCTTGAAAATTCAACACAAAATCCACGCGCGTCCAGGCCTTGATTGACCTGATACAGTAAGTTGTGCTTTTGATAATCATCCGGATTAGTGTCCAAACGGTAAATGCACTCAATGCCGAAGTATTTTGCAATTTCAAAATTTATAGGATCGCCAATAAAAATTTGCGGTTTTTCTGCCTGAAGACAATGCATATCAATAATCACATCGGCTTCAGTACATATTTCATCCCACAACCAAGCGGTAATTTTTCCAGCCATGCCGTGAATGTCATCGCCGCGATTCCACAAACGATTCATATTGTACCAGCTCGGCGCTTCACGTCGACTGAATCCAAACGGGCAATAGTCGTGACGAAACTCTGAATAATAATAGTCATCCAACTTACTTAAATCTTCATTCTCCGGGTATATCTCATAATCCAGCTGTAAAGCTGCAGGATTTGCACACGGGCAAATATATAAGGTCCCGGCAAAATCTTCCTGAGCAATTTCTTCAATGAATTCAGCTAAAATATTTGGTCCACTATGTTCCATACCATGCTGCCCGGCAATCAAGGTCAGAACCGGACCAGGTAAAGATCCTTCAATCTTAAAGTATTTCACCTGGAATTCCTTGCTATTTGCAGCAGTGAATGTACGTGATATGTGACTCTTTTTTGATGTTAGTACCATTTTCTTCTTTCATTTAATAGTTAAAGTTTTTGATGCACTGGTTCCGGACGCAAGACATTCAACCTTGATGTTCCATGGGCCTTTTTGCGCAGTCAGCGGTATACGTAGGGGGATTTTGGTTTGACCTTTCATTAGTCTATAAATTCCAGAACCATCAAACTGCTTGCCATCCGGTTGCGTAATTCGCACGTTTACCCCTAAATCTACATTTAAAATTTTTCCATGCTTCTTTTCCAGATGGACAACTAACGTCGACGTTTTTCCCGCTACTCCATGTCGGGGTAGTTGAAGTTTTATTCCTCCTATGGGGGAAGGAGTGACAGCTAAAACCTGACCTTGTCCCGGTTTTAAAAGTAAATCCAGAAGCATAGATTTTTTTTCAGGATCAAATGTCGATTTCAAGCGCTTTCCGCTGTTCATTAGATAGATGGCGGAATCCGATGATGAAACTGCAATGGCAAGTTTGACATTTTGTTCAATACCAGTATCAAACAAAGGTTTATTCAGCTTCATATTGCCCTTATTCCGCTCCTTGATCTCCGCCAGTTCCGTCATTATATCCGAACTCTTTTCTGCGCTACTATTCTTTAAAACAGTCTCTTCCCAGGCATTGTTGACGACTACATAAATAGTTGAATCACTGGCCTCTTTAGACATAATATAAGCTTGACCTTGTAGCACTTCGGTAGGCCCTTTCAGTTCGTTCAGCCAAGTTTCCATCTCTGTTTGATTTATGATTGGTGCTTTTAAAGCCCCTTCATAAGCAATGATATTTACCACTTGATCAGCACGACTTTGAAAAGCCTTGCCTGCATCATTGTCCAAAATCAACTTGCCCCCCCCACTACGCCAGTCAGAGATTTCCTGCCAGGTACTGGTCTCTAAATAATGCGCTGTGGGAAAATAGAGTTTATCGTATTTCTTCAAGGCGCCTTTCTTAATGTCCTTTTCAAAAATCAGGTCACACGGTACATTGTTGCGAACCATTTCTACCCGGAAGTTATAAAACAACTTACCATAAGAGTGCCACCATTGCTGGTTGCGCACTCCCAGCGAATTGGTATGACTGTACAACACCGCCAGACGCGCTGTCGGTCTCGGAAGAGGTGCAACCACCGGGGCCAATCGTTTAAATTCTTTTAATACTTTTTCTATTCGTTCATAAAAACCCGGACGGATCCAGCGATTAGCATTCCCCTTAGGACCGTATTCTTCAAGATTGTAGAAATAAAATTGATTACACTGATTTCCCAAAACCAACCATATATCAGCTGCTGCCATCGCAGGGCTCGGTACAACTTTTTTAGTCTTGCGGCCGTTTTCATCCAACAGGTATCGTTGAGAGCCATCATAATTGAGTCCAACCAGCGGACAGAAACCCAAGTCTAGGCTTTTCGCTCGATCACTAGTATTTCTGTATTTACTCAGAATAAACGCGTTGTCATCAGCATAACGCCATTGTGCAATAATGTCAGCCCAGTCCGGACGTCCAGTAATCCAGATATTTGGCTCAACAACAAATTTCATCCCCGGTAATTGTTTTTGAATAATCTTCTTAATCTCTGCTCCGGTCCAGGCATATCCATCCCCTTCTGACAATAACCAAAGGCCGTAACGCAGCGGTAAATAGTCATCCGGAACCAAACCAGTATCAGCAAATTTACTTAGATCCAATTTAGGACGAAGACTGAAATTCTCAAAATTTTCACCAGAATTTACTGGAGCTGTTTTATCGAAACCAAAACGTTTCTTTGCATAATTTAATAACTTAGGGGCTTTCTCTATATTGCTGTCACCATGTCCTTCACTGTTTAATAAACAGCCAATCATCCAGGGGTAGTGCTTAACAATCTGAGCGGTTTCTTCTGCTTCATCCCGGGTGTACTGCTGGTTTGAAGCAGCTCTCGGGTGTGGCGTCTTAGGCAGGAAATGCCAGCGATACCAGGTGTAAAACCCAGATGCGGCTAAACGGTTCTGGTAGGCTACAGTTCCGAGCGTTCCGCAAAGGGTATTAATGCCAAGTTTTTTATACCAATCAGCTTTGTTCTGACTGACCATCGCGTTACCAGGCCAGTTGACAATGCCGAAATAGTCTCGTGGCCGAGCTGGACAAATCAGCACTTCTCTTGAAAAATTGATATTTTCTTTCCCATTCGTACCTGTTATCTTTACTTCACGTCTTCCCGCCGGAAGCAGGCTGGGGTTGAAGGTGATCTTCAATTGACCATCTTCCTGCAGATCAATCACCGCCTTAGGAAGTCCTTCTACGGCAACGGTCCATCCCTTGATATCACCTGATGAGCGAACCTTCATAAGCCATTCAGAGTTAACTTCATCACGATGAAATACCCAACGGTGCGGGCGCTCCAGCATAAACATTTTCTCTGTAGGTTCCCGTTGTAGAAGTGCGGCCACATCCTGGGCCGTCAGTGGATTATTATAAAACAAAACTTCCCTCAAACTGCCGGTGGGTGGAGACAGCCACCCTCCTTGCGGAAATATGCCCAGAGATGCAGTATCCCTGAGGCTATCGGCAGCAACGCCCTGAGGAATCTTAGTATGAGCGACCAGCCTATCATCAACCATCAGCCTGACCTGGTCTTTGTCCCAGGAGAGAACCACCCAGTGGTAACGTCCGTCTTGCAGCTTCTTCAACAGGGTATCAGCCTTCAGACGAACTTTTGTTTTCCCCTTAAATAAATAGGTGAGAGGTGTACCTATTGATAAACGTCCAGGCATCTCAAGAAATTGACACCTTACATTTGGTTTTTCGTCTGCCTGTGATATCGCCAGCTTTACATTGATGGCAATTGCGCCGGTTTCTCCAGGCACAAACAACATCGGCGAAGGGAGGGACGGACTTGCATTTATCCTGGTTTTTCCTCCCGCCAGCCATGGGGTTGGATTCCAGGAATAACTTGGGTGTTCGCCAACCTTTTCAAGCTGCATGCCAGCAAATTCTGTGGTACCAACGCCAGAAAAAGACAGCGCTATTTTGCTTTCAAAATGCTTTGGGCAAGGCAAGGTAATCAGGTATCTTGTCCATTGGTTGCTAACTGTAATAATGTTTTCTGTTGAAAAAATCTCTTTGGAAACAGTCGGTTTCCCTTTATTGCGTTGGGCCTTACTCAGTGCCTGCCAAGAGCGATTTGGTTTCTTCTCAAAATCCAGTCCCTGCCCGTCTAATGAGACCTTCACTGTGCTGCCAGACTTACCTTTGGCATAAAAGCTTAAAGCCATCCCTAGATTTTTTGTGCGTACGGGATTAACAGCATCGATCACTATATCAAATGGTTGAATATGAATTGCCCACTCACCACTGTCGGAACTTACCTGCAGAACTTTCTGACCAGGAACAGTTGGATCAATACGACTGCTAAGCCTAGCTCCCTCGACGGTGAAGTTTCCGGGGACAGGCGCAGCGACGGTTGCAGGAAAATAATTGTGTGAACGGCGGGAGCCATCAAGAACCCAATGGCCAGCTTCCTGTCTCAGCTGGGGTGTCTGCATTGGCATAAAATAGTAATCGCTATTATGCCATTCCTCGAGTAAGCCCTGAGAAGTAAAACTTACCCGCGTCTCATACGAAACTCCGTAACATATAGTGTTGATGGTAATTAATATGAACCCTAATAAAATAAATCTCATTTGACAATCCTGATTGTTGTTATGTTTCTGTAAAAAATTTGCTACTTTTAAAAACCTATTATATTCTAAATCAATCCTTATTCGTTGATCGCTTGTCGTTGATCGTTGATCGTTAAGACACTGCCAAGGCAGGACTCTAAAGAACGTCCAACATCGAACATCCAACATCCAATATCAATCGTTTATCGTTGTTCGTTTATCGTTTGTTGTTAAGACACTGCCGTGGGCAGGTAAAGAGCTTTGCTCTTTATTATTACCTAGGGTTACGCTGCGCTCACCCTAGGCTAAAACCAAATGCTCCGTCAGAGCATGTCTTCCAATCAACGTTAGTCGCGAGTAATGTAGCGTCCGTTCTATGAACGGAAATATCTTTTAAATTAATAAAAATACGAGTCAGCAAGTGATTCCTACTGACTTACTTGATTTAGATTTTTTTTGCCAACAGCCCGTTTTTTCAGTATAGCCCGCATTGAATTGTGAACTTCCACACGTAAATCCTCAGCACTTATACTTCCATGGAGATATAACGGAATGTCTGTCCATATTGTGCCTATAAGCTCCTTTATGGGTTCGGGGCGTTTGAACATGCACCGCTTGTCTTCATGCATAAAAATCTGCTCACAGGCAGGTGCATTACAAAATACCTCATAAGCAGTTGATTTGCGCACAGGGATACCTTTGTTTAAGGTATCTTTAAATAATCGTTGAATTTCAGGATCTAAAAAAGCCCTGCAAATCTTAACCAGACGATTGGGATTAGCAGCGTTTCTGGAGATTACCAAAGATACAGAAAGTGCATGCACAGGAAACTCCGAAGGACCAAAACAAGGAAAGAAACTTGTAGGAAAACTCAATTTATCGTGATGAAAATCCATCCCGACAAAACGAAATAGTGCCTGGCCTTTATTAAAATCCCCAGACGGGACAACATCGTTCTCAACCAGCAAATAATAATTTGTGAGGGCCTTATCACACAACTCGAGCCAGCCTTCATCTGTCATCACATGCCAATCTTTAGGAAGATGCATATAGAAAAAATGAAACATTAACATTTCAGCAAAAGTATCTCGCTCAAAAAGCGCAGGTTGTTCTGGAAGTTTCTGCAACGCTTGATGGCATTGTTGCAAAACATTAAAATCAAGCTGTTCAGGTAATTCTACTTTTATTTGCTTCAACAGTTCACAATTCATCTCCATGACAGGGGGGGAATACACTATTGGCAAACCATAGTACAATCCATTCGTTTGATGCAGTTCCATGACATCATCTCGAAATAAATCTGATTTCTTGACTTCATCAACTACGCTCGATGGAAATGGACTGAAATGCCGATCATAACTGTCCAAAAATGTCGTTGGATTAAATGTAATGTCATACATCCCACTAAAGCGCTGGGCAACATCATTGTCCAATATAAAATTAGTGCCTGGAAACTTTATCTGAAGCTGAGTGCGAATTTCATCCAGCGTCTTATCTTCACAATTCAAACATATCCGCACCGGCGCAATCATATCCTCGTTGATTTGGGATGCGCGCCCAGGACTTCGGATTATCAATCCTTCTTTTGCCAACTCGTCGAGTGCTTTTCGTGCAGTCAAAGGTGCAACTTTGTGAATTCCCGCTAGACGGCATTCCGAGGGCAGTCCATCGCGATATTTGCCAGACATGATTTCCAATTTCAAAGCATTAGCTATTTTTTCATATTTAGTCATATTAATCTCGATTCTTTTTATAACAAAAAACTACTGTATTGCGCATTATAGTAGTTGCCTCTTGTAAAGTCAAGCCATCTTACTTAAATAAAGTTAAAAAACTTGATTTTCCGGTTAAACATACTTTATGAGAATGAGGACATTCTAGCTCCCAAACTTGCAAACTAACATTGTCTTGGAAAACGACAGGATTACCCCTCCGTCATGCTGTGCATGCCACCTCCCCTAAACAGGGCAGGAGTACTTTGGTTCTAACACTTTGGCAAAAGCTTTAATACACTCTGAAAACAAAACCTAAAAACATCAACAACATGTGTAAAAAAACACAACACCTGTAAGCTGCAAGTGCTCCTGCCCTGTTTAGGGGAGGTGGCAGACGCAGTCTGACGAGGGGTAATCCTGTCGTTCATTATTGGATGTTCGATGTTCGATGTTGGACGTTCATTCTGTCCTTCCTTGGGTGTTGGATATTGAGTGTTGGATATTGGATATTCTCTTGCTCCTGCCCTGTTTAGGGGAGGTGGCAGACGCAGTCTGACGGAGGGGTAATCCTGCCGTTCCTATCTCTTAAATCTTATTTTCCCTTCTTAGGCATACTCGTAAAATTTTTTTTGCATAATCATTATTATTGAACGACTGCAACGCAGTCGAATTTAAAGAATTTTGGTTCTACCCACGGAAACCGTGACAGAGTCATATTTTTTTTAATCATCACCCAATAACTGATAAAACAATCATTCAAATATTAATTCTATTGGTTGAAACTCATGTTTTACCTTCCAACCGTAAAACTAAGCTTAAAAAACTTTCTTTCCGGTTGAATACCCTTTTTCCCTTTCGGTTCACAGAACCGACTCTACATTATCTCCAACCAATATTTATTTGCAAGTAATGTAGCGTTCGATCTGTAATCGAAATTATATTTACATTTTTTGGAGAAGATCAACTGTCGCCGCAGGTAACAGGTAAAAAATCAACCGTGAATTGCTCTAAATTCCAAATTTGCTAATGGCAAATGCTGCTGGCTTCCGTAAACGTCATTATCGCCGGGAGCGCCCGAACTTATTGCGCGCGGCATTGATATTTTTATCGCCTTTATTGCCTTAAATGGGTGAATTTTTACTTCAGCAGCTTTTACTTTGTAAATTTGCGCAATATGTTGTGCATTAAAATCAGGGCTATTAAGCACTCGTTCGAAATCCTCATTGTTTTTAAAAATAAGGTCAAGAGTCAAAGTAAACGGCCCGGCGTTTTTGCTCCTGATCACTTCAGCTATATCGTATAATCTCATTATTTTACTTCCTCTATTAAACTCAATATTTCATCAGCAATAATATCTCCGGCTGATTCTTCCATTTTGCTCCATATCGCCCAGGTGCTTTCGTGTCCGCCTTTGCGATTAAAAGCTGCTTTATGTGGGATATATCCCAGCCAGCCGTTTGTCAGTGAAACCACAAAAGTCTTTTCTGCTGAAAAAGATGTTAGACTTATATCTATTTCAGCAAAGCCTGCTCGTAAGCTCATAATATATCCTTAAAGGTTTGTATATTCTACAGAAAATATAGCTTGTTGTTTATCAATTTTCAACAAATGATAAATTGAAAATTCATATACAGCGCCGCCTTGCAAGTCAGATGGCGAAAATGGAAATGCCAAATTACCAGCGGTGGCCTTGCGTCCTTCAAATGATTGATGTAGTGCGGTTGAACGTGCCAGACTGAGGATAGTATCTGCCAATTCTTGAGTCGGAGCGATAGCTTCAATCAATAATCCTAAATCATCCGGGATAGTTTTATTTGCGCCAATATTTCTGCCAATTGCCCCATCCAAACCATAACGGCGAAATATCAATGAATATTGATCAGAATCAACTATGCCACTCATATTGGCGGCGACTGCTTCGCGAACCTTACATTCAATATCATCAATTTTGCTAATTGCCACAGGATCGCTGATTCCGGCTATTGTTACAGTTCGATAACCTTTAAGTTCCGCGCCTTCAAGCTTTAATGTTTCCTCAACAGCGGGAACAAGTCTCGTTCCAGAAACCTTGACGGACCGTTCGCCAAATTGTTCAAAAACCGAATTGTTCATATCAATCTTGCCCTCTGGCTCATAAAAACAATTCGGATCAGGTTGTTCGTATAGAGAATGTCCAGCGGTAGATGCCGGACTGCATTTCTTCGTCGTATTGACGGGCTCGACAATGAAATAATCTTCGCCGATTGTAGCCATAAGAGAATCATTCGCGCCAACCGGACGGGCACATAAAGCACCGCATTCAGCGATTTTTGCACAATGCAACGCCAAGCCTGGATCAAAACCTTTCATTATCGGCATCGCCGCAAAGATAGCTGTATCACAGCATCGCCCTGCAACAATAACATCCGCGCCTGATTCAAGCGCTGCAATCAAGGGTTCTGTTCCCATTTGTCCAACGGGATTAGTGCAGTTTTTGATTTTTTCACCATTGAGCTCCGGCACAGGACCACAAGGACTGATTTTACCAGCTTCAAAATTTTGCAGGATAAAGTCTTTATCCAAATCTGCATAAATTACCGCTAACTTAAATGACAGCTTATTCTTTTTGGCCAGATCAAGCAGAATGTCACAGAAAAAATCAACATGCGGACGAGCTCCTGAGCCTCCAGCAGTCCCGATAATCAAAGGAATATCTTTTTCGCGCGCGGCAATCAATGCCGGTTCCAAATCGCGCCGAATTTGCATCTCCTTGACAAAGGCTTTGCCACTTCCGAGATAATATGGTCCCGGATCAGTTGAGCCTGCATCTACTCCGATAAAAGCAATATCTTCCTTCATTGCCCGCTTCAAACCTTCTATAGGATAGCCATAACCAAGCATACCGCATAATGAGATAAATTTTATATTTTTTGACATGTTATTTTCCAACTGATGAATTTACATCTGTATAATCGTAGTCCTCCGGGACTCCTAGTTCAGCATTGATTTTCGGCATATTACCTTCAACATCTTGGCTCAATCCCTCAAAATAATTATTGCCATGCGAATCTATTCCAACAAAAAATGGACCCAACTTTTCAACCTCAAAAACCCATGTTGCTTCAGTTTTGCCAAGCTCATCAAGGAAATAGACAGTTTCAATGTTCTTTACCTGTTCTCCGAGCTGATTGCCGCAGATACCGATTTTAGTCAGATAAACTCCACCGACTTCGCGTAAAGCTTCTGTTGTAGCAGGCCCCATAGTGGTTTTGCCGATTAGGACGCGTAGTTTTAATTTTCGCACTACATCAGCACCATAGCGTTCAAACCTGATACTTGAAGTCGGTTCAATGCTGACCAGCTCCCAGCCGTCATCTACCTTGCGCATAACCGGCCCCACATGAAAAAAAGTATTGATTTTAGAAAAATCTATTGGCGGCAGAATATCGTCCTCAATCGCACGGATATGAAAACGGCTGCGTCCTGTAAAAACCTTCCCGCTAACTGTAACCATCTCTCCCATTTTTAAGGAACGTGCTTCAGCTTCACTGAGCGGTAATTGTAAATGCTTTATCGTATTCATTATTTAAATCTCCCCTGAAAGCTCATAATTATTGTTTTCGTCAATACTTGCTTTCCATCGTCGTCCGACCAAGCATTGAGCGTTCACAGCCACTGGCAAAGCAGCGGTATGGGTAAGCGCGGTTTCTATATGCAGGCCCATTACACAGTTTATCCCCTGTGAGCCCATCGGACCAATTCCCAATTCGCGGGAGGCAGCCAAAAGTTCCTGTTCAAGTTTTGCAATTTCAGGATCAGGGCTTGGTTCTCCTACCTTGCGCAAGAGGGCGGCTTCCTTAGCTAATTTCATGCATAGATCAGCGGTTCCACCAATACCGATGCCGACAATTGCTGGAGGACATATCTTCCCCGCGTAACAGGCATCCTTAATACATTCAATAACAAATTTCTTTATTCCTGCTTGTCCGTCAGACGGAAATAGCATGCGGTAAAATGTTCCAAAGATTTCGGAACCTCCACCTTTAGGCGCCGCGATGATTTCAAGCCCTTCAATGCTATCGTCAAAACTCAATTCTACCTTTGGCATGCCCTGTCCAACATTGTCGCCGGGGTTGGCGCGAGTTAGCGGATTAACCATTGTCGGACGAAGAAAGGCTTCCTCTGTGCACTGTGCCGTGGCATCTTCGGCAGCCTTCCAGAGCTGACTGTAGCCACCTTGAACCTCCGAATGTCTCCCGGCCTTAATAAAGAACAGGGGAAATCCGGTGTCTCCGCAAACCAGGCCTTTTCCTTCTCCGGCCAACCGGGCATTTTCGAAACTGATATGCAGATGTTGTTTAGCTAAAGGATTGGTTTCTTCTTCATATGCTTCATGGAGTCTTTTTTCTATATCTGGGGGCAAAATGGTCGCGGCTTTTTTCATCGCTTCGAACATTGCCCTTCTAACTGTATTTAATTCAATCATAATTGTCCTCTAAAGTTTTGTCACAGGCTTCTTTTCACTTCTCCATCCTGAAAAGCCTTAGGCCCACCGTTAATTGCCAGCTTTGTCATGATATCATCCATATTTGGATTGTGTTTTACTCTTAACTTACGCGAAATCTAGCACTATCGCTTATTAATGTCAACAGACTTTAACTGTTTTTCTATAAAAAACCGTTATGTCAGATTTCCTGTTTTTATTGAGTATCGAATGGATACGAACAATGCATGTTAGCAATTGCCACTTCGCGGAGCTTCCCGCAGGCCGGGACTAGCAAAGCTAGCTTTTGGCGGGCTAAAGCCTCTCTCCCGTTGGTCGGGTGTAAGTTCGTTAGATATGCAGACATGCTCTGAAGGAGCATTTGGTTTTAGCCTAGGGTGAGCAGAGCGTAACCCTAGGTAACATAATAAAAACAAAGTCTTTACCAGCCCACGGCAGTGTCTTTGCTAACAACTAATAACTAACAACTATTACCGTGTCCTGACGATCAACGAAATCCGTGCTAGCTTTGCTAGTCCCACAAAGCGGGAAATCACAATCAACGATTAATATTGGTTATTCTCTTGCTCCTGCCCTGTTTAGGGGAGGTGACCTCGCGTGCGAGGCCGGAGGGGTATTCTTCCTTCATCATTGGATGTCTTCTTCTGCTAGCTCTGCTAGTCCCGCCTGCGGTGATTCGATATTGGATATTCTTCTTGTCTTTCCTTCATCATTGGATGTCTTCTTCTGCTAGCTCTGCTAGTCCCGCCTGCGGTGATTCGATATTGGATATTCAGTTCTTAAAGTTCTTCCTCTTTCCTTCCTTTTCCTTACCTTCCTTTCTTCCCCCCCTCCCCCTTTTACACCCAAATTAATACTCTAGCAGCACCCTACCTACTCTTTTCTTTAAAAAAAAAGTATTTTTTTTTATTGACTATAAGAATAATGTAGACTATTATTGAATTAAATAATTGTAAAAAGTTTTTTCATACATTTGAACAATGTGTCGACTAACAAAACCACTATATGGCACAATATAGCAGTTTAAAAAAAACAAAGTCAAGGAGCAATATCATGAGAAGAACAGGCAAGACAAGGAATTGGATAATGACGACAAACGTAAGCAACAAGCTGGCATGCGTAATCGCCTTTGCGGTGGTGATGTTGGCGGCTCAAAAAGCATCGGGCGCAACCTACAGCTATCTGGAGTTCAATCCTACGAACACCTTGGCCGACAGTTCAGGTAACGGTCGAGTAATGGGCACTCCTCCCACAGGCGTCACGTTCGCAGACGCAGCAGCCGTATTTGATGGAACACAGGGGCACTGGATTATGCAGAATCCAGATAATGTGGATAACAAGCAAACGTTTGGTTCAACGCAAGGCCTTACCGTTGAGGCTTTTGTGCAGACGACTAGTGCCAAAGGGACGCTCTGTGAGCTCCATGACTACGTTTGGAAGCGCGCAGGCGCATTCAATTTTATGGCGGGTTCAGGCACTGATAATCTGACCGGCTCGTACGATGGCACAGGCTCCGGCACCTACCACTACGAGACTGCAAGTTTCCCCACAGACGGGGAGTGGCATCATGTGGCCCTCGCGATTCAGCGGGATGCTGCTAATACCAACAATATCGTGCGACTCTACCTAGACTACTTACAGGTAGGCGTTGATACGAGATCATCGGCCACGGCGAATGCATTCCCCGTTCACTGGCTTTCCGTTGGCGCAAGGCAAGGCGGGTCCCTCCAGTTCACAGGAAAGATAGACGATTTCCGCATCACCGCCGCCCCCGCGGTACTGACCCCCGCCCAGTTTATTCAGGAGCGTACCAGTCCTATACTCAAAGGCACGATCATTCTAGTCAAGTGATAGGAAAATGTGTAAAAGGCTGTGCCACCCGGCGAAACGATCTACATGAACGTCATCCGCGTGCGAAACCCGTAGCTTTCTCTGATATGTAAATATAAAATAATTTTCTTCCAAAGGAAAATCTGCTTTTCGAGTATCTTCACGATAATAACAACCAGAAGCATAAATAGGGCTTCCTGTTTAATTGTGAGATAGGACGCTTCACTGCTGTTGACACACGACCAAAAGAAGTGAGGCCTGCCACCTCCTCCCGCTTAGCGGGACTAGCAAGCTAGCCGGGCAGGAGCTAATACATCCACATCGGCATCTTAGGCCCCCACTGGAGCTTGCCTCAGTGGAGCTTGCCTCAGTGGAGCCATGATAGGGCTAACGGCCCGTAACACCTTAGCCTAGGGCATCGCCCTAGGTATAATTAAGCAAAAAGAAATTATTCCTACTCACGGTCGCGTCTTCTCTAACAAG
>Ga0307987_1000875_pt1 | contig 17166 bp, 18 predicted proteins | sample EllFjometagen181_FD_203157 | JGI IMG/M metagenome (GOLD analysis project Ga0307987, IMG submission 203157) | Marine microbial communities from Ellis Fjord, Antarctic Ocean - #181 | ecosystem: Environmental > Aquatic > Marine > Unclassified | place: Southern Ocean | collected 2014-10-08
CCTGCGGATGAACTGGCCATGCTGCTCGACCCCAACATCCGATGCCGACCGCCGACAAGGGCGGTGTTTATGGGTGCTGTAGAACCTCTGTTGTATGCCTAATATGAACCTGTCAGATCACGGATGCCGCAGAGCGTCGTGAGACCGGAGCAGGATAAGACCGCTCTTCGTCAATCGGAATCAGATCGCAATGGAACACCCAATCGAGAAAGCCCAGACTTGTCTGCGGCCATCCCCCCCCTCCCGCCTCGCTATGATGAACGAAGGCGATGAACATGAACAGGAGAGGGCTCAGCGTCTTGGCGCCGGAGTCCTCGTGGCGATGTTGGTTCCATCGCATCCCACCGAGTGTGAAGTCGAATCCACGGTCGCCCGCATCACAAGCGCCGTGCGCGACGGAGACACCCTGGTGCTGGCCGTGCAGCTGCTGGTTGAGGCTCCCGGTCTCCCAACCCCGGCCAGGGGCTCCATTCCGCTGTGGGTGACACCTTCGTCATCGCCACTGGAGGGTGATGATTGCCCAGCAGTTCGCGCGTCCATCCACATCACTGATGCGTCGGGAAACGAGCTTTGGTCTGAAATGTACGAACACGAGTGCCGCGGGAATGCCGGCCACTACTTCGACATCGCCACAGGAAGTACTTCGACAAGCGAGGAGGCCAGTTCGGCCAACTGCGTCATGGTAGACGGCGAATGCCAGGCCGAGTTCACAGTCGAGATCACCCCTCACGCCCGGAGAACACCGACTTCGATTTTGAGATGTTGGCGATGATGCAGTCCGCCGAAATCTGCACGATGGATGACCAGCCCGAACTCTACATCTCTTGGAGAGAGGTCATCGACGAGGATCAGGACACAGGGGAGAGCCGGTGAGCACCCCATGAACCTGCGCGAATACCGAGCCCGAGGCGTCGGCGCGGCAGTTCTCGTCTCCCTATTTGCCCTAACGACAATAGCCTGCGCGGTCGGCGAACCCGACTGCGTGGGCGACTTCTGGTCCTGCAGCCAAGACTCGGACTGCATCGAGGTCCCAGCAGACCCCTGCGGCTGCGCGAATGGCGGGCAGAGCACCACAGTAAACGAGATGCGCGCGGACGACTGAATGGAGCGGCTCTCGCACGGCGCAGGCGTTTGCATGACCGTCCACCTCTGCGGGGACGAGGAACCGCGCTGCGTGCTGGGGAAGTGCAGGTATCGGTGAGGGATCCGACCACGGTTCGATGAGGCGAGTTCCAGCCAGGCCCCTCCCAGCTCCAGAGCCATCAAGCGTCAGCCCAAACATCGCCTACCGAGCAGGCCGCTCCAGCGGCCGCTCCAGCTTTTCGAGCACCGAGCCCGCACATCCGAGCCCACATTCTCTGCTTCCCAACGACCCCATAGTCTCCGTCACAGCGGCAATGCCCGTGATGGACACCACCAGTCCGCAAACACTCTGTTGCATAGACTTGGCAACAGAATATATGCCCCGTCTCGGCAACGAACTCGACTCCACTGTGCCCGGCGAGCACTCCGTTCACGACCTGTGGACGGCACCTCCATTGGAGATCCCATGGCCACCCGTCCGTCCAAGCTCGATCCCTACGCTGACAAGATCGGCATCCTCCCCGACAAACTGATCGCCGATATGGCCGGTGTGAGCGGTGAAAACGTTCGCGTCCTGCGCAAGCGCCGTGACATCCCTGCTCGTTGGCGCGGAGAAGGCGAGCTGATGCCCAACGAGGCGGCCATCCTCGAGGAAGCCGGACTGCTTCCCTCCCCCGCTCCGAAGAAGGCCCCCAAGAAGCGCAAGGCCGCCAAGCCCAAGGCGAAGAAGGCCCCCGCCATTCCCAAGGCGAAGAAGGCCCCCGCCAAGACCAGGAAGCCCAGCACCAAGAAGCCCAAGGTCGAGCCGGTTGTAGAAGCCGCCCCCGTGGTCGAGGAAGCTGCTGTCATCGAGCCTGTGGTCGAAGCAGAGCCCACCCCCGAGCCCATCCTCGAAGCGACGCCCGAGGTCGAAGCTGCACCCGCGCCCGTGCTCGAGCAGGAACCCGTCGTCGAGGCCGAGCCCACCCCAGAGCCGGTGATAGAAGTCGCTCCCGAACCCGTCGTCGAGCCTGTCGTGGAAGAGGTCGTGGTGGCAGCCCCCAAGCCCGCCCCCATCAAGCGCCACCGCAAGTCCAAGATGGACCCCTTCATGGACAAGATCGGCGTCCTGTCCGATCGCGAGGTCGGTGATCTCGCTGGCGTCAGCTCCGAGAACGTCAGAGCCTTCCGCAAGCGCCGTGGCATCCCCGCGCAGTGGCGCGGCGAGGCAAAGCAGATCGCAGTCGCCAGCGCCCCGAAGGCCAAGGCCGCTCCGAAGGCCGCCACCAAGCGCAAGCCCCGCCGTGGCAAGCTCACCCCCTTCTTGGACCAGGTCGGCACCGTTCCCGACGCCCGCATCGCGGAGATGGCAGGCACCAGCCCCGCCAACGTGCGCGCCTTCCGTCTACGTCACGACATCCCGGCCCGGTGGAGGGGTGAAGGCGAGCTCTTGCCCGTCGCGCCCGCACCAGTCGAGACCGTTCCAGTCGAGGCAACCCTTCCTACTCCTGCCCCAGCTCCCGCCAAGCCCGGCCGCAAGCCCCGCCGCGGCAAGCTGACTCCGTTCTTGGAACATATCGGCATCTTGAGCGACTCGGTGATCGGCGACAAGGCTGAGACCACCGCCCAGAACGTCCGCGCATTCCGCATCCGCCACGGTATCCCCGCTCGCTGGCGTGGCGAGGGTGAGCCGCTCCCGAATGAGGAAGCAATCCTGGCTCTGCAGGCTGGACCACAGGCGATCGAAGATCCCACCCCGGTCATCGAGCCCGTACCCGCCCCGGTCGTCGAAGCCGCTCCCGTAGCCGAGCCCGTGCTGCCCGTAGACGACGACCTGCCCCCCGAGGCCGATGACGTCCTGGACCTGGTGCCCGCCGCTGAAACCGCTGTGGTGCTCAAGGGCTACAAGGTCAGGGTTGTCGCCGAGGACCAGAAGACCACCTTCGTCGTCACCGGCGCCGACATCGTCGAGGCTGCCCAGAACGCTGTCGCCGCCCTGGCCCAGCGCGCAACCGAGGGCGAGATCGTGGAGCTGAAGTTCCTGGCGAACATGCTCGGGGCGTAGGTCGGCCTGGTCGCTACTCCACAGACTCCGCTGTCGAACGGTCGAGGGTGCCAAGCGCCCCGGCCGTGCTGATCCTGGACTCGTCCAACTCCCCGCCCCACCAGCAATGACCGCCTACGCGGCAGGCACCGAGCACGCGGTCGCCTTCCTGGCGGAACACGGCGGGCTTGCCGCAGGGGGAAGCCGTGGAGGGGATGGTAGAGGGCAGCGGCGTCGGCCCCCGGGGAACCGTTGTTCTCCAGGGTGACGGTGCCACTCCCCTCGAAGCCCACTACGAAGGCTGCGGCATCGGACTGGCGCCAATAACAAGCCATAGGGCAAAGGAAGACGGCTATTCAGATCTCGCCAGACGGAACCCGATATTCATGTCATCGAACGCAGGATCCATCCTGGTGCGGTGCGCGGAGCGCAGGTACTGCGGATTGTTGCTCCATGAACCGCCATTGAGCACGCGTGTTGTGCCGCTTGCATCTCCCCAGGGGTCCGTGACATCACCCGAGTAGTCATCTCCATCATACCAATCGTGGCACCACTCCCAGACATTGCCGTGCATGTCGTACAGACCCCAGGCGTTGGCGTCCCTGGTCCCTACCTCCTTGGTTTGTCCGAGATCACTACCGCAGTAGACGGCAATGTCACCGAGCAGCGATCCATCATCCAGGGTCACCGCGCTGCAATCTGACTCAGTGCCCGAGACCAGGTTCCCTCCGCTGCTGAAGGCACTGCTCGTCCCTGCCCGCGCCGCGTACTCCCACTCCGCTTCGGTGGGCAAACGGTAGCCCACGCAGTCGAAAGGGGTCGTGTAGGCACTGTCCAGGCTGCAAGTGACCGACCAGCCAGAGCCATAGCAGGCATAGCACTGCGCCAGCCCCGCCGACGTAGACACCGCGTTGGCGAAGGCTGCCGCCTCGTGCCAATCGAAGTTCTCCGCAGGGCAGTCCGGACAGCCGTCGAAGGAGAAGCTCTCGTAGCCCATGAACCCCTCATACTCGGCCTGGGTCACCTCGTACGCACCCAAGTAGTAGCCACGCGTCAACGTCACCTCGTGCTCGCTCTCACACGATCCACGGCCCACTTCGGAAGAAGGGCTGCCCATGGTGAATGTGCCAGGGCAGATGTAGACCATCGCGATGCCATCGTGATCAGATACCCCCCCATCGATACACTCGGAGTCGGTGTCGGTGTCGGTGTCGGCGTCAGCATCAGCGTCAGTGTCACTGTCCGCGTCGGTGTCCGCATCCGTGTCGCCCAAAGACGGCGTACCGGTGTCATCCTTGTCACCACAGGAGATGAGTGAAAGCGGGGCGAGGGCGAGAAGGAGCATCAGGGCTCGGGTCATCGGTACCTCCATTTCTACCCTACCATGAAGAAAGTCGCGTAAGTCTCCAACCTGCGACTCCTTGCCCCACATCGGCGCCACCAGCTGGGCCTCGAAGCAATGAGCCTGCGGACGCTACGGGACCTCGAATACGCCAAGCAGGCTGCAGCGAGGAAGCCTTGGAGGGCGTGGAAGAGGGCAGGCAATTCGGGCACCGACCAGAAAGGGTCTATGCTCCGACAGTTCGAGGAGCTCCATGGCCCTGGAATCGGGGCTGCGGAAGCAGTCCCGCGACGCTCATCAGGCGGCGAAATTGGACGGGAGAGGCAGTGTCCCGCCGGGACGGCCTCCCGCCCGGATAGGGGGGGGGAAGAATCTGTCTTCCCCCCAACAATGCGGCGCCATCATTTCCGCCGACACTGTCGCTGGAAGTGGTCGGTGCCACAATTCGCAGCAACAGTATGCCCTTGCTAGCTGGCACGGTTCCGGCTCCACGGATACCGAACACAACTTGGACACCGCAGTAGGGGACGCCAGATGAAGTACCGAATTGCAGAAGACGAGAGGAAAGGACGAATCGTCATCGCCACGGCTGACATCAAGAAAGGAGAAGTCGTCTGCGTCGGCATGGCCACGCACTTCGTCGAGCAGCGAGAAAGGCTCTCCATGCAGATTGCCGAGGACGTGCATGTCTACATCAACTCGCCAGCCGTGCTGTTCAGCCACAGCTGCGAGTGGAACCTTGCCCTTCGCGACAACGCCTTCTCCGCGTTCGACTTCGTGGCAACCCGTCCGATTGCAGAGGGCGAGGAATTCAGCTTCTACTACGGGATGTCCGAGGCCGAAAGCATCTCTGTGCCGGAGTGTCATTGCGGCGCCCCAAGCTGCCTCGGTCGCGCGTTCGGGTTCAGGGAAGCCCCAGAAACGCTGCAAGCTCGGCTGATCGAGGATGGGGTCGCAGGCTACCTGCGTCGGCGGTGGGTTTCGCTGGATACACGCACAAAGACACCTCCAAGCCCGCGTGACTCGACCTTCGTTTGGCCCGAATGAGGGTAACGCGACCGGAGCGCAGGCTCGGCTGCCGGGCCCTCTACTCGAACTGCACGGTCAGTTTGACCGTACCCCTCATCTTCATCACCTCGAGGTCACTACGTCCGCTCTTGTCGAACGAGACGTCGACGCCGCTCAATGCGCCGAACGAAGGAAAGTCCTGCCAGTAGTGCGACTCGCCGCGATGCCAGTATGTACGAGAGCCAGACTGGGTTCCCGTGATGCTCGATATCTTCTGGTCGTAGTTGGCCAGGACGATGGTCCCCGTAGCTTCGAAGCAGGTGTCTCCGAAACTCTTGTCACCATTGCCTTCGTGGGCCTTGTAAACCAGGCCGATGGAGAGCTGCTTGGTTCCCCGCCCCCGAATCGTGTAGTCGACGAACGTGTATGTCCAGTCATCAGAGTTGACCTCATCATCGCCTTGGACCACCCGCGCATCTGCAGGTGAGAGTTCGATGCCCTTACTCACCCGCACAGTTCCGCCGGGCGGAGTGGGAGTGGGAGTGGACTCGCTGTACCCGGAAGGAGAACCCCGATGTGGGTTGTAGGTGTAAGTCCCGCTGAACGAGGGGAACCCGTCGAAGTACCCGGCCGCCAGCTTCGCCGGTTCCAATGCCAGCTCCCCACCTCGAAGAGCACCGCCATCATCGCGGTCATCCCATCGCCAGGGTGCGCTAGCCGCGTTGTCGGAGCCGTTGTCGCCCTCGAAGCGTCCCCATGATGCAAACGTCCGAGAATCCTGCCGGTGGTCCCATAGCCCTCCAGCATCGAAGATATCCACCAGCTTGTAGGATACCGAGCGGTCGTTTGCGTGACTTGGCACCTCGGCGATGGAGCCTGAGGGCTTGTACACCACACCGTCACCGCCCTCGATATCAACGTACGGCCATGCCTTGAGACCGTGGCCCTTACGCCTCCTGCGCGGTGACGGGACGTTTGTATCCACCGCTCTCCTTCCATCGTATCGTTCCATCAATGTCCTGGTCGCCGCCCCTCAATGCGCCACCCTGAGGTGTGAACGAGTAGAAGTCGTGATGGAAGACCGTGACCATTCCCTGGAGCGTGCCGTACGTGCTCGAAGACGAAGAACCAGGTCGAGCCACGATGAAGAGCGCGCCCTCCAAATCGTTCTCGTGGGTATCCAGCCCTGAAAGGGGATGATCCGCCCAGTCCCTTGGATGATAGAAGGCGTAGATGATGTACCAATGCGAGCTGGTCTCCACCACGGAATAGTAGACATACGCCCTCGGTTTGATGCCTGCGAGAGCTTCCCAGCTGTCACTCGTGGACCAGTCCTCATCGAAGTTGATCCGGCTGAGGTAGTCTGAGCGCCCGGATAGCGAGTCGCCTCCTGTTACGTCGACATCCTGGTAGTGGATTGGTGCCCACCGATAGGCCAGCGCAGCCCGAAACTCGGGATCGGAAGCGGCGGCTTGCGCGACGGCGACGTCACCGTGGATGTGATCGTCGCAGCGGCCAAGAACGTGACGATGGTCGATTTGGTGGGCCGTCCTGACGGAGACGAGCTGCTCACCGGTGGCCTCCATAGCGAGGCGCATCCTGTATGGTCGAGCCTATTTCGCGGCTTCCTGCTGCTTGTACCGCCCATGGCGTGCCTCCCTGATTTCTGAGGTGACCTTGGGGATCTGCGATCGAGAAAGCTCTGATGATACCGCGCCCCGTCCAAGCACTGACAGCCTACCACGCCATTGCCTCACGGTGTGTGCTGTCGGCGCATCTCGGCCTAACTGGCGGGCTATTGGCATTCTCATTCATATTTGGCTACCCCACCGGCGCCCTCCAGCCCTTGGGAACGAGGCTCGCGAAGATCGCCGCATTCGTCAAACATAGCAGCTGGTGTCTCCGTTCCGCTTTCCGTCCTCGACGTCGCCACAGCTCAGCACCAGTGCCGACACGGAGAACACTCACATGCCCGTGCGTAGCTTGACCCTAACCATGGCGTTCTAACCACCAGAGACCTCCGCAAGAGCGGAGCAGAAGTAGCCCAAGCCACCAACAGTCATCGTCAGCCACATCCCGCGAACCGGAGGAAACCCGGCCACACCGAGGCCGAGCGTACGAACCCCGAATGCCCGCCAAAGGCCGAGCGCAAGCACTGAGGGCCAAGATCGCGCTCCGAGACCCGAGACCCGAGCCCACACAAGCACAAGTACCCCGGCCGATCCTCACAGACCGACCGGGGCACCTCTACACCCTCTATATCAGGCCGCCGCCACCTCCCCCTGCGTCACCACCGGCCGCGCGATGGCCAGCACAGCCGCGGCCAGCCGTTCCGCCATCTCGGGCTTCTCCGCCAGCTGAGCGGCCACAGCATCACGTCCCTGACCCAGGCTGTCTTCGTCCCAGGAGTACCAGGCACCGTTCTTGGTGATGACCTCGTAGCGCAGGCCCAGGTCGATCAGCTCGTAGTTGCGGGACAGACCCTCGCCGTAGATGAGGTCCAGCTCTACCTGGCGGAAGGGCGGGGCCAGCTTGTTCTTCACCACCTTGATGCGGGTGCGGTTGCCGATGAGCTCGGTGCCCTTCTTGATGCCGCCGATGCGGCGGATGTCGATGCGCACCGAGGCAAAGTAGCGCAGGGCCTTGCCGCCCGAGGTGGTCTCGTTGCTGCCGAAGGTGACGCCGATCTTGTGCCGCACCTGGTTGATGAACAGCAGGATGGCGTTGGAGCGGGAGACGCACGTGGCCAGCTTGCGCATGGCCTTGGACATCAGCCGGGCCTGCAAGCCCACCTGCACGTCGTTCATGGCACCCTCGAGCTCGGCCTGGGGCACCAAGGCTGCCACCGAGTCCACCACCACCAGCTCCACGGCGCCGGAGCGCACAAGCACCTCGGCGATCTCGAGGGCCTGCTCGCCGCAGTCGGGCTGGGCCAGCAGCAGCTCATCCATGTTCACGCCCAGCCGGGCGGCGTACACCGGGTCCAGGGCATGCTCGGCGTCGATGAAGGCAGCGGTGCCACCTGCGGCCTGGACCGAAGCGATGGCGTGCAGCGCCAGGGTGGTCTTGCCGCTTGCCTCGGGGCCGTAGATCTCCATCAGCCGACCGCGGGGGTAGCCCCCCACGCCCAAGGCCAGATCGAGGGCCATGGAGCCGCTGCTGACGGTCTCCACCTCGTGTCGGGCGCTGTCGTCCATGCGCATGATGGCGCCCTTGCCATAGCTGTGTTCGATGGTCTTGAAGGCGGCGTCCAGGGCTTGCCGACGCTGGGTGGGGTCGATGTTGGGATTCATGGTCACTTCCTGTGAGAACTTGGATTGGGGTTGGGGTTGGGGTTGGGGTTGGGGTTGGGGTTGGGAGGGACGCCGGCCACCACCCGGACATCCTCTGGGCGGTCCGCCGCCACCCCGGATTCGGGCGGGGGCACCACGGTGAGGACAACCAGGTAGCGCCGGTCGGTGCGCGCCCCGGATGGGGCTGGAATCGTGAAGTCGAGAGGTGGGCCGCCTCGGCCCAGGTGCAGATCGTCGCCGGCGCGTTGCCAGGGACCGCGGGGGTGTGCGAGCAGCCACAGGCGCACGGCCTGGCCCTCGCGAGGGGGCTGTTCGAACAGGGCAACGGGCAGGTCGCGCACGCTGCGATCGGGCCACTCCACCACCGCCCAGTCCCCCTCGATGCGGTCCACCACACCGACCTGAGTGACCACCCCCAGCAGGGCTGCCAGCAGCAGGCCGGTCACGGCCGAGGCTCATCAGCGGACGAATCCGCCGAGGTCACGCCATGGTCCGCAAGAGACACCGGCAATGGGCTGGGCGCACTGCGCAGCCGCTCATCGCTGGGCAGGCTGTCGCGGTAGTGCAGCGCCTCCGCCAGGTGGTGGCGCTCCACGTGCTCGGCGCCCTCGAGATCAGCGATGGTCCGGGCCACCTTGAGCAACCGGGCGTGAGCGCGACCGGACAGGGCGTGGCGCTCGATAAAGTCCCGCAGCAGCCGAAGGGCCTCGGGCCTGGCGTCGGCGACCCGACGCACCTCCTCACCGCACAGATCGGCATTGCAGCGCAGCAGCCCCCCCTCGAAGCGCTCGGTCTGCACCGCCCGGGCAGCCACGACCCGCTGTCGCACATCGGCGGAGCACTCCCCCGGAGGCGCGTCCACCAGCTCGTCCGCCGAGACCGGCGCCAGCTCCACGTGCAGATCGATGCGGTCCAGCATGGGCCCGCTCATGCGGCCCAGGTAGCGGCGTACCTGGCCCTCGCTGCAGCCGCAGCTGCGGCGGGGGTGGCCCAGATAGCCACAGGGGCAGGGATTTGCGGCAGCCACCAGAGAGAAGGCCGCGGGAAACACCGCGCAGCCCATGGCCCGCGCCAGGGTGACCTGACGATCCTCGAGAGGACCCCGCAGTAGCTCGAGTACCGATCGCTGGAACTCGGGCAGCTCGTCCAGAAACAGCACGCCGTGGTGGGCCAGGCTGGCTTCACCAGGCCGCAGACGGGCCGACCCCAGCATCCCAGCAGCGGTGATGCTGTGATGAGGCGCCCGAAAGGGTCGTGCACCCATCAGCCCGGCGCCGGGGGGGCGCAGGCCCGCGACGCTGTGGATGCGGGTGACCTCGATGGCTTCTTCGAAAGCCATCAACGGCAGGATGGTGGGGACTCGGGCGGCGAGCATGGTCTTCCCGCAGCCCGGCGGCCCGATCATCAGCAGGTTGTGTCCCCCGGCCGCAGCGATCTCCATGGCCCGCCGAGCCAACAGCTGCCCCCTCACCTCGCTCAGGTCCATAGGGATGGTGGGCCGCTCGGGTGGGGCCAGCGCGGGGGTGGCCAGAACGCTCTCTCCCCGCAGGTGCTCGAGCACCTCGCCCAGGTTGGCGGCGCCCCGCACCTGTAGCCCCGGCACCACCGCCGCCTCCGACGCGCAGGCGAGGGGCAGGATCAACTCCCGACAGCCATCTGCCCGGGCCATGAGCGCCAAAGCCAAGGCCCCCCGGATGGGCCGTAGCGCCCCACTCAGGGACAGCTCCCCCGCCAGCACCCGGCCCTCGAGGGCACCTTCGGGCAGCTCCCCTGCCGCTGCCAACACCCCCACGGCGATGGGCAAGTCGAAGGCGGTACCTTCCTTGCGGAGGTCGGCGGGGGCGAGGTTGACCACCACCCGAGCCCGAGGCCATTGCAGCCCCTGCGCCACCACGGCGCTGCGCACCCGCTCGGCGGATTCTCGGACCGAGCTGGTGGCCAGCCCTACGATCTGCACCGCGGGAAGCCGCCGCAAAATGTCCACCTCGACACGGACGGGAATGCCTTCGACGCCGAGCACGGCTCCACTGGTTGACATGACGGACATGGACACCTCTTCGCGAGTTCGCACAGAGACAACGCAATGGCCGTGCCAACCCCACGATCCCGTCCAGCACGAGATCTTTGTGTCAGCTTTCGTCGACGATCGTCGAAACTTCGACGCTGCTTCGACGATCGTTGACGGTCCCTGCCGCTATCCCCCGGAAAACGCACCACCCGGAGCACCGCTGAGGGGCCGAGATGGTGGAGAGTGATCCGGGTCACCAATCGGGGGTTGAAAGAAACAGAATGGGTCGAACGTTGTGTCTAAGAGAAAAGACGAATGAAACTTCGTCCCGTCCGTCCCGATGAGACAGATAGGAGGTACCGCCATGCAACCCTGGATCGCCGAGCGCATCGAACAACAGCGCAGACGTCAGATCGAAGACGCGCGGATTCCCCTCTACATCGAGCCGCCGTCCCTCCCCGGTGCCGACGAAGGCTTGAGCTACGAGCCCCCCCGCGAAGAGCGCGGCTACTGCGAGATCGACGACACCATCGACAGCGGCATCGACACCGCCATCTAGCACCGCCCAACCCCCGTTCCGGATAGGCTTCGCTCATGCGAAGCCCATCCATCACCGTTATCGCCACCCTTGGCCCCGCCTCCGCCAGCCCCGCGGCCATCACTGCGCTGGGCGAAGCCGGGGCGGATCTGCTGCGCATCAACGGCGCCCACCTGCGGCCAGGCCAGCTGGCCACCCTGCTGGACATGGCCGATCGGGCCGGCTTCGGTCCGGATCGGGTGGTGCTGGACCTGCAGGGCCAGAAGACCCGCCTGGGCTGGCTGGCGACGCCGGTGAGCATGCGGGCCGGCGAGCGCCTGCACCTGGTACCCGAGAGCCGCTCGTCCATGTCCGAAGGCGTAGTGACGGTGGACCGCACGGCGTTCCTGAGGGCCCTGGCCCCCGGCGACCGCCTGCGCATCGACGATGGCCGCGTGGGCCTCACGGTGCTGGCGGTGCACGGCACGCGGGTCTCGGTCGAAGCCGAGCAGGACGGCGAGCTGCGCTCCCGCAAGGGCATCGCACGCCGAGATCGTGAAGTAGAGCTCGAGGTCCACCTGCTGCCCAGCGACCGCGCCTTGCTCGAGCGGGCGGTCAAACGTGGTGTGCAGTCCCTGGCCGTCAGCTACGCGCGCCACCCGGATCTGCTGCGCCTGGTGCGCCGCTACGCCCGCAACGCCGCCCCCGATCAGCCTGTCAGGGTCTACGCCAAGCTCGAACAGCCCAGCGCCCTCGAGGCCTGGTCGCTGCTGGCCGAAGCCAGCGACGCCCTGTGGCTGTGCCGGGGCGACCTGGGGGGCGAGGTGGGGCTGGCCCAGCTCCCCGCCCTGCAGCGCCGCCTACTGGCCCAGGCCCTGCCCGGTGCCTCGCTGTTCATGGCGGGTCAGGTGCTGCACCACATGTGCGGCAGCCCCCGTCCCACACGAAGCGAAGCCTGCCACGTGGACGACCTGATCCAGGCCGGTGTGGCAGGCTTCGTGCTGTCGGACGAGACGGCCATCGGCGCCCATGGCCCCGAGGCCGTCCGGTGGCTCAAGCGCCTGTTCGCGGCAGGAGACCCCACCGCAGCGCCCTAGCGGAAGCTAATACGGGCCTTCGACGTCGAAGTACTTCGGGGGATGGGCGCAGGCGGGGCACTTGGCCGGAGGCTCGGTGCCTTCGTGCACGTAGCCACACTTGCGACACTTCCAGGACACGGGCTCTTCGCGCTTCAGGACGGTGCCGTCCTCGACCCGGGCCAGCAGGGCACGGTAGCGGTCTTCGTGGGCCTTCTCGGCGCGGGCGATCATCAGGAAGGTCGCGGCCACCTGGGGGAAGCCTTCGGCCTTGGCCACTTCGGCGAACTCCGGGTACAGCTCGGTCCATTCCTCGTTCTCGCCTTCGGCGGCGGCGCGGAGGTTCTCGGCGGTGGTGCCGATGACACCAGCCGGGTACGCCGCCGTGATCTCCACCACGCCACCTTCGAGGAAGCGGAAGAAGGACTTGGCGTGCTGCTCTTCGTTGATAGCCGTCTCGAGGAAGATGTCGGCGATCTGCAGATAGCCTTCCTTGGTGGCGACCTTGGCGGCGTAGGTGTAGCGGTTCTTGGCCTGGGACTCGCCCGCGAAGGCCTTGAGCAGGTTCTGCTCGGTCTGGGTGCCCTTGATGCTCGACATGGTTTCTCCTGGTCAGCAGGGGTTGGTGGAAAGAGAGGACTGTCTGATAGCTGGTCGCGGCGAGGGCTTCACGCTCCCTGGAGCTCGCGTACGAAGCCGGCCAGGTCGGCGATGGTCTGGCCGCTCTGGATGGCCCGACGTACGGCGCCGGCCAGCGCGAGGTCGCCGAACAGGCAGGCCCCCACCAGGCGCCCGTCCCGGGCGGCTAGGCGCACGTAGCGTTCGGGGCCCTGGTCTTCGTAGATCTCGACATCGGGGCCGTCGGCATGCACCTCGCCGAAGCTGGCGACAGGTACGTCGAGCACCTTGAGCATCGTGGCCGCCGGAGGAGCCACGAAGGCCGCCTCGCCGCCGGTGGCGGTGATGCCAGCCACACGCCCTTGCTCCTGGGCGATGGGCCACAGGCCGAAGCTATGGCCTTCGCATTCGGCCACATCACCCGCTGCCAAGACCTTGGGATCGGAGCTGACCATGCGGGCGTCAACCTGCACGCCCCGGCCCACTTCGAGCCCGGAGCGCGAGGCGAGCTCGGCGTTGGCGCGGATGCCGGTGGAGATGATCACTTGCTCGGCGGGGATCTCGGCCGCGCCCTCGAGAGCCACGGCGTAGACCTGTTCGTCGCCCAGGATGCCAGACACGCTGGCGCCGCAGTATACGTCCACCCCGAGGCGTCGCAGCCGCGCCTCGAGCAAGCGCGCCGCAGGCTGGGTGAGCTGACGGGGAAGCAGCCAAGGCTGGCCTTCGACCACGGCCACCCGGCTGCCACGAGACGCCAGACCCACGGCGGTCTCGAGACCCAACAGGCCACCGCCGATGACCACGACGTGCCCGCCCTGGCGACAGCGCTGCAGAATTCGGCGAGCCTGGTCCAAGCTGCGCAGCACCGTGACCCCGTCGCGCTGAGCACCGAGGATGGGCGGCGTGAAAGCGTGGGCGCCATTGGCGAGGATCAGGCGGTCGTAGGCCAAGCTGCGGCCATCGGTGAGGCGCAGGGTGTGACCCTCGAGGTCGATGACGCGGGCCAGGCCCACCAAGCGCTCGATGCGCTGCTGGGTGAAGAAGGACTCTTCGTGCATCACCATGTCTTCGTCGCGCACCTGGTCGGCCAGCAGACGGGTGAGGTCGATGCGCCGATAGGGCAGCCCGGGTTCGCCGGAGACCAGGGTGATGCGCGCGAGGGGAGCCTGCTCCCGCGCCGACGCCGCGGCCTGGCAGCCCGCCACACCAGCACCCACGATCACGATGCGCCAGGCGTCGTCGGCCGGCGTGGTCACCGGCGGGACGACCGAAGCGGGCGAGGTGGCCTGGGCCGGCGAACCCATGGCCTCGAACAGCTCGGGACCCACACCGCACACCGGGCAGCTGTCCGGCGCTGAAGGCCCCTCGTGGACGTAGGCGCAGACGGTGCAGCGCCACGCGTCGGACGCCGGGGTCGTGGCCGGCGTGGGCGCGGAGGTTGGCGCAGGAGTGCTGGCAGTGGGCACCCCCATGGCCTCGAACAGCTCCGGACCCACACCGCACACGGGGCAGGCATCGGGAGGGGTCGAGCCCTCGTGGACGTAGGCGCAGACGGTGCAGCGGAACTTCATGGCATCCCTCGGATCGCGCACAGAGCGAGCACTGCCGGTATCACGTCGCGCGGCCTCGAGCGCCGCATGAGACAGCCCGTCGCGTCTGATAGGATGCGCCCTCCCAGGGTATCGAATGACCACTCGACTTCCCCCCCGCTTCTACGACCGCGACGCCCTCGATGTGGCCCGGGATCTGGTGGGGGTGCACCTGCACTACGGCCCCGTCACCCTGCGGGTCACCGAGGTCGAGGCCTACCGCTGGCCCCACGACACGGCCAACCACTGCCATCGGGGTCCCACCGAGCGCAACGCGGCCATGTGGGGCCCCCCGGGGCGGGCCTACATGTACCTGTGCTACGGCATCCACCACATGCTCAACCTGGTCACGGGTCCCTCTGGCGACGGCGCCGCCGTGCTCATCCGCGCCGCCGAGCCGGTCCGTGGCCTCTCGTTGATCCGTGAACGAAGGGGTGGACGAGAGGGCCCCATGCTGCTCAATGGGCCGGGCAAGCTGACCGCCGCGCTGGGCCTGGACCTGGGCTTCGACCAACACCCCGTCACCGAGCCAGGTGGCCTCGAGGTCACCCGCGGTACCCCTCCCCAGGCCCTGGCCTTCGGACCTCGGGTGGGCATCGACTATGCTGAGCCCCCGCACGTGCTGGCGCCCTGGCGGGTGGCCGACGCCAACAGCCGCTGGGTCAGCCACCGCCGTCGCCTGAACCGGAGTGAGCCATGACGCCCCGCGCCCTCATCCCCCTGCTCGCCGTCCCCCTGCTCGCGGGCGGCTGCAGCTGCGAGGAAGAACCCGGCCCTCCCGCGCCGGCCATTGTGCTGGTCACCGTGGACACCTGGCGGGCCGATCACCTCGACCACATCATGACCCCCAACATCCACGGCATCGCCGAGCAGGGCTGGCGCTTCCACAACGCCTTCACTCCCATCGGCTTGACCTCGCCAGCCCACGCGAGCCTGCTGTCCGGCCTGACCCCGCCACGCCACGGGATGCGCGCCAACAACCACCACGGCAGCACCCTGTCCTGGAGTGTCGAGACCGTAGCCGAGCACCTGCGCAAGAAGGGCTGGCGCACCGCCGCGTTCGTCAGCGCCTACCCCGCGGGCCCCGAGGGAGGCCTGGATCAGGGCTTCCAGGTCTTCGACGGCCCAGATGAGGCCGAGCGCCCCGGTGACGTGGCCGTGGGCAAGGCGGTGGGCTGGCTGGGCACCATCAACAAAAAGGAACCCCTGTTCCTCTGGGTCCACCTCTTCGAGCCCCACGGGCCGTACACCCCACCCCCGGAAGACGCCAAGGCCATGGGGGCCAGCCCCAGCGAGCGCGACCGCTACGCTGCGGAGGTCCACGCCGCCGACCGCATGATGGCGCCCTTGCTCGAGGCGGCACTGAAGCGGGACGCCACCATCGCCATCACCGCCGACCACGGCGAGGTGCTCGACGAGGAGATCTGCTCCTGGCAGCACGAGCGCTCCATCCACGAAACCGTGCTGCGGGTGCCCCTGATCATCGCGGGCCGCGGGGTCTCCGAGCCAGCCGTACGCGACGAGTGGGTGGGCCTGGTGGACGTGGTCCCCACCCTGCTGGCCCTGACCGGCCAGGAACCCATGCTCGAGATCGACGGTGAAGCGCTGATGGAGTTGGGCGTAGGCCGCTCCGACTGGCTGGCCGAGAGCGGCATGTGCGAAGACGACTGCGCCCCTGGCTGCGAGCCCATCGGCCTGGGCGGCCGAGATCGCGTGCTGCTGGCCGATGGCTGGCGAGTGGTGGACCGCCCGGGGGTCGGCACCTGGGCCGAGGGCCAGGGCGCGCCCTTCCCTGCCGAGTGGCGCGGTCACTTCGCCCCCCTGCCCCGCTTCGCCCCCCCCCAACCGGAGCCCGATGCCGATGCGGACCCGGACGCCGAAGAAGCAGCAAAGGCGCTGGGGTATCAGGACTGAGTGTCAGACCGCCGGCTGCGCCAGAATCAGCGACAGCAACCCCGACAGGGCAGCGAGGGCCCCGAGCCCCATGGCGATGACCACCATCCGCTTGGGTAAGGCCCTGTACGCTCACCACCAGCGCCACACCTGCCATGGCCAGGCCGAGACCCGCCTCGGATTCCACCACCAAGGCGCCATGGTGGCGATTGACGATGGAGTAGCAGACGGAGAGCCCCAGCCCGCTGCCCCGCTCCTTGGTGGTGAAGTAAGGCTCGAAGAAGCGCGAGACCGGCGTCCCGAACAGCTGCTCGGCGCTGCGGCCCAGCTCGGTGAGGATGCCGTCAGGGACCGACATGCGGAAGTGTACGTCGCCCAGCTCGTCCCTCAGGTCAGCCTGGCGATCCAGCCGCGCCTCGAGCTCGCGCAGCTTAGCCTGGACACGCTCGGGCGCGCCCAGGGGGGCTGAGCGGGTGGGCTCGTCATTCGAGATGCACCGAGCCTGCAACGCCCGGACCGACTCCGTCAACCGGTGGACGAACCCCGCGCCACGATCACCAGCTCATCGACCTTTCCGCGCTTTGCTCCAGCCGAGTTGATGGCCCGGGCCACGGGCACCACGCGCAGATCGAAGTGCGACTTGGGGTACAGCTCCCGCACCTCCGGCACGTCGTGGTTGGACAGGATCACCGTCACCCCACGCTGGGCCAGCTCCA
>Ga0307987_1000876_pt1 | contig 17155 bp, 13 predicted proteins | sample EllFjometagen181_FD_203157 | JGI IMG/M metagenome (GOLD analysis project Ga0307987, IMG submission 203157) | Marine microbial communities from Ellis Fjord, Antarctic Ocean - #181 | ecosystem: Environmental > Aquatic > Marine > Unclassified | place: Southern Ocean | collected 2014-10-08
GTTTTCAGAAGTTTCTCAGTCCAATCATTCTTATTGGATGAAATCCCACTGTAGGGTGGATTCCCCATTATCACCAGGATGGGTTGATCTTTTTTAATATCTGCAGCCAAGTGACTTTCTTCACTGAGAGAACTAAGCCCGGGAATATGAATTTCGTCTAAAACTTCCATTTCTAAAGTGTTCGTCAGGTAAAGTTTAAAGCGTTCATCAACTCTTAGCTCCAGTCCCAGTTCCTCAAAGAGAAATCCCATTTTCAGATGCCCGATAGCATAAGGAGCCATCATTAATTCAAATGAATAGAAATTCTTTAAGATATGATTTCTTAAGAAAGATTGAATGTTGCCATCGCCGTATTTGTGCTTATATTCCTGCACAGCCAGTTTCATTGCTTCAGCCGGAAAAGTGAGCGTTCCACCAGCCGGATCGAGTAGCGTAACTTTATCATCAGCCAACCCATCCGCTAAATTGAAATGAGATTTGAGAATGGAATGCACAGCTCGAACAATGTATTTCACTACCGGTTCAGGAGTATAGTAAACTCCACGTTTCTCACGCATTTTAGGATCGTAAGCACTCAGAAATGTTTCATAGAAATGTATAATGGGATCTTTACCTTTTCCATCTTCATAAAACTTCTTTAGAATGTTATTTACTTTGGTTACTTTCAGCACTTCGGCTATGTCATCTACAATAACCTGCAAAGCTGGAGGTGGTTCTTCTAAAGAAATAAATCGGAAAACATCACGCAGAATTCCAATTGTTTGAGGGATGAATTGGAAAGCCAATTGCCGGTTGAAATCATCTCCAGCTCTGGTTCTGGCGGCGAATAAACCGTAAGTGATGGTTTGTGAATAAAGATCGGCAAAATCTTCTTCTGTTAAACCTTTTATCAAGTATTTTTGAAAAGCTTCATAAAAACCCAGAATGCTATTGTTACTTTTGTGTGCTTCATCCAGTTCAATCCGTACAACTTCATCTTTTAGAAAGCGGGTTCGCTTGGCGAGTTCTTTAGCCAGCGAACTGGCAGAATGAACTTTTGGTAAACTAAAGGAATAGTATTTTTCCAGAAGTTGAAAGAATTTCTCTTCATTCTCCAAGACAGGAACCTGGTGTAATTGTTCGAGATGATAAAATCTACCGATTTGAACTCTGTCAATTTCAATTCCATTACGGAACAAAATGAATTCCAGGAAATTTGTTAGAATCACATTAGGGAAAGTTGATGTGTATCTTTTCAGTTGTTCCGTATGTTTTATGTTATCCAGATTTTGCTGGGTCAGTGTTTTAGCCTCGATATAACCTATTATATGGTTTTTCCCATCCCAGATGCGGAAATCGGGATTTCCTGCTTCAGTTTTTTTAGGAAGTGTTGTGATTGCTGCTTTTATTTTTTGTGAATCAGCATATTGTTTTAATAAATTTTCTAAACAGGAATAATAACTTTCTTCCCGTGCATCACCACGAAGGTAGATAGATTTGATATCATTTAAATATTTATTTAACACATTTCCTCAGTATCCATTTTTTATAAGATTTATTAACGAATTCGAATTGGCATCTTAAGTAGGTTTTAGTCAAATCATTTATTTTTTTTGGATTCCATAACTTATTTTCACCTTTTCTTTTGACACAAATTTGACCCTATTTTTTTTTCTACCAATATAAAGAGGTATAAAATGAAAAAAATTATAATAATTGTTAATTTGTTAATTATTAATTATCTTCTCATCGCACAAATTCCACCAGGATATTATGATGGTACAGAAGGATTAACAGGAGATGATCTAAAATCTGCTTTAAATAACATAATTGATGGTCATACAGAACTAAGTTATACTGGTGTTTGGAATGCTTTAAAAGATACAGATGAGGACCCTGAAAATACGGATAATGTGATCTTGCTTTATACTGGCTGGTCAGTTTCAGATTCTGGTTATCCTATTTGGAACAGAGAGCATACCTGGGCTAAATCTCATGGTGACTTTGGTAATGATCCGCCTTGTGGAACTGATGTTCATCATCTACGCCCTACCGATGTTCAAGTTAATGGAGATCGTGGAAACCTGGATTTCGATTATAGTGATAATCCTTATACAACAATTCCCGGATGCTTTTATGATGGTGATTCATGGGAACCACGAGATGAAGTTAAGGGTGATGTCGCTAGAATGATTTTCTATATGGCAACCCGCTACGAAGGTGAGAATGGTGAACTTGATCTGGTTGTTGTTGATGAAGTTAATACATATCCAAACCCTGAACATGGTAAGCTTTCAGCTCTTTTAGAATGGAATACAATGGATCCTCCAAGTGTATTTGAAGAGATGCGTAACGACCGAATCTATGATAATTGGCAAGGTAATAGAAATCCATTTGTAGATCATCCGGAATTTGCTGATTATATTTGGGGTAGTGGTGCACCTGCTATAATTGCAGATTTTTATGCAGATATCACGGTTGGGAATCTTCCCCTTTCCGTACAGTTTACAGATACATCTGTTGGTGAGAATATTATTTCATGGAGTTGGGATCTGGATGGAGATGGTTATGAAGATTCAGATTTGCAAAATCCGTCATTCGTTTATCAAAATGCTGGGTTTTACACTGTTGCACTTATAATTGAAGACAACATTGGTAATACTGATACCGAAACTAAAATAGATTATGTTCATGCAACAACTGCTAGTTTGCCAATAGAGATATTCAATGAGAGTTTTGAAAGTACAATATCTGATTGGTCTATATTTAATCTTTCCAGCGATCATGATTGGGAACCATCTGATGATACTACTAATTATACTCATCCTTCTACTGTTCCGGATGGAGATTGGTATATGTATGCAAATAATTATGGAGCAGATGAACCGGCAAATGATTGGCTCATCTCCCCCACTATAGATCTTGCACAATTCGATGATCCCTACTTCCATTTTGAAGCATGGACAAAATATTCTGATACAGTAGCAGGCTTGGAAGTGCTTGTTTCATTAAACTTTACAGGTGATCCAACAACGACTGATTGGACAACTTTAACAGCTTCTCTTCCAGCACAAAATAGTGATAATTGGCAGAACTCAGGAGATATTGATCTTAATGATTTTAATGGTGAAGAAATAAATTTTGCATTTCAATATACTTCTACCGGTTTTGGTACAAATAATACAACTGCCTGGGCAATTGATAATTTAGTTATTATGGGTTATGAGATTTCATCAATTGAGGAATTGAACAATTCACCAAATTACTCACTTTCAAATTATCCAAATCCTTTTTTGATTAATAGTGCTGGAACGTTAATAAGCTTTAGCCTACCCAATAATTATAATAATACTCAAATTGAGATTTACAATATTAAAGGACAAAAAGTAAGGCAATTAGCAATTAGAAATCTGAATTCAGGAATTAATCAAGTAATTTGGGATGGAACTGATAAAAATAATTCAAAAGTGAAATCTGGAATATATCTGATAAATTTAAAGATAGACAATAAAAATATTATTATTAAAAAATGTTTGGTGATTCATTAAAAAATTAAGGAAGTGTTATGAAAGAACTTGATAAACTAACTCTAAAACATGTGTTGGAAAGAAGTGCCATTCATTTTGCAACAAAACCATGTGTCAGTTGGGTAGACGGAAAACCAATAAGATATAATGAATTTTATGAACAGGTTAAAGAAGTTCAACTTTTTTTGCATGAAGCAGGAATTGGAAAGGGTGATAAGGTTGCCATTTTAAGTGAAAATTCTCCAAACTGGGGCATAACTTATTTTGCTATCACGACCCTTGGTGCCATAGCTGTTCCTATTCTACCTGATTTCCGAGATAATGAAGTACATCATATACTTCGTCATTCTGAAAGTAAAGCTGTGTTCATATCTAAAAAGCAGTTTACAAAAATTGAAGAATTGGAGAGTGATCAAATAAACCTGCGTATTCTTATAGATGATTTCACAATACTACAACCTGAAACAACAATCGCAAAATTGAAGAACACAATATCCAAAAAGACACGTCCAATTTCCAAATTAACTGATTCTGCCTTAAAATTAACTGGATTACGTTCTTCTGAAGTTGATGAAGATGATGTAGCATGCATCCTCTATACTTCTGGGACAACTGGTAATTCAAAAGGAGTTGTGCTAACACATAAGAATCTTGTGTTCGATTCTATTGAGATATTAACGATACAAAACGTTGTTGAAACCGATAGATTTGTTTCTGTACTTCCACTTCCACATACTTATGAATGTACACTTGGATTAATTATGCCTATAATGAAAGGAGCTTCTATAAGTTATCTTGATAAGCTACCTACGCCTAGCGTTCTACTTCCTGCTTTACAGAAGATCAGACCAACTATCATGCTTACGGTTCCATTAATTATGGAAAAGATCTTTAAGAATAAAATTTACCCAGCATTAACTTCAAATCCATTTTCTAAAGCACTCTATAATTTTCCACCAACAAGAAAATTACTTCATTATATTGCTGGTAGGAAGCTTTATAAAACTTTCGGTGGCAAATTACATTTTTATGGAATTGGCGGTGCACTTTTATCCGCTGATGTTGAAAGATTCTTGAGAGATTCTAAATTCCCATATGCAATTGGATACGGACTTACCGAAACTTCACCATTAATTGCAGGTGCAGATCCCAATTTTACGAAATTCCGTTCAACGGGAACAGTTCCGTCTAATATAAAAGTTCGTATTTTTGATCCAGATCCAAAAACAGGTGAAGGTGAGATTCAGGCAATGGGCGATAATGTAATGAAAGGATACTTTAAAGATCCTGAACGTACAAAAGAAGTATTCACGGACGATGGCTGGTTTAAAACCGGTGATTTAGGAATCATGAAAAATGGATACCTTTATATTAAGGGTAGATTAAAAAATGTTATAGTAGGTGCCAGCGGTGAGAACATTTATCCAGAAGATATTGAATCTGTTATTAATCAGCATCACGATGTTCTAGAATCAATAGTATACGAAGCTGACGGTAAGATAGTTGCTCGTGTTCACTTAAATTATGAGTTGATAGATAGAGAACAAAGAACCAAGAAAGCCAACGAGAAAAAGATGCGTGAATTCATAGGTGATCTGCTTCAGGATATAAGAAAAGATGTAAATTCACAGGTTTCAGCATTTTCCAGTATTAAAAGAATTATTGAACAACGTGAACCTTTTGAGAAAACTCCGACTAAAAAAATTAAAAGATATTTATATACTGAATAGGATTTTTTTTCAACGTTTAATTTTGGGAAATGATTTTTCCTTGTCATCCTCGCAAAAGCGGGGATCTTATAGATTCCCAATCGAGTTGGGAATGACAACTACCTAGTCATTCAAGCTTGTTGAAGATCTCATGTTACTTCAACAATAGCTCTTCTTCATTGCTGATTAAAATTCATAAGAATTTATAAACTTGCCCTAAATCCAACAAATGGATTACCAACTCTTTCATCTTCTATTGTTGAATCCGGTCCATGACCAGGAAGAACTTTTGTATTCCCATCTAATGTAAATAATTTAGTTTTAATAGAATTGATCAAGGTTGAATAGTTACCACCTGGTAAATCAGTTCTGCCTATACCATCTGCAAAAAGTGTATCACCGCAAAATATTAGTTCACAGGTTAGAATACAAATACCACCCTTAGAATGACCGGGAGTGTGAATTATCTGCAACTTTTCTTTTCCCAAAAAAAGTTCATCACCATCTTTCAAGAGGATATCAGCCTTGGGAGCAGTTATTTTAGAATTCCAATATGTGCTTAAGTTTAAGTTTGGATCAGTTAACGAATTTGCATCATCTTTATGAATACATTTTTTTACATCAAAATTATTATTAATACTCTCATTTCCGCCAATATGATCACCATGACCGTGAGTGGAGATCAAATATTTCAAGTTTATACCCATTCCCTTTATCTCATCTATTATTTTCTGTGAAGGTGCTGCAGGATCTATGATAGCTGCATCTTTGGAAATTTCATCCCATACAAGATATGTATTAGTTCCAAATTCCGGTAGTACATTAAATGTTTTGTATTTCATTAGTTACATCCTATATTAAATATTGTTTTGCTTCTTCATCATTCATTTTATCAGCTTCAATTTCATCATTAAGTTCAAAGTTCTTTCCATACAGAATGATCTCAGAATTCAGAACTTTAGAGATATATCTAAGCAAAATTGAGCCAGCAAGTTTTATATCATCAATTTCCAGTTTGTTATTTGATTGAAGTATACCTAGAGGTCCTGGAGAATCCTTTGCTTGAAGTACAATTTCATCATGAGCTAATTCACTTATAGTATTGTTTTCATCTTTATTTCTTCCAATAATAAGTTTAATCTTATCATTTATTCTGAGGTGTCTTCCTGTTTTGAGAAACTCTATAGATCTTTCATTCATCATATTATGCGACATTAGATCTTTTAACTTTTTTGAAAATCCAGCATCAGTTAAAAGACAACCTCCACCTGGTGATGGATAGAAATCAATTCCATATTCTTCTGCTAATTTCATTTGTCTTTTGCGGTTACGCCCCTGAATATCCAGCATTTCATCTTTAATCACCCAACCATCACGAATTGGCAGGGTATCAGCAAGTAGTTTTTGTGAAAGTGGACGTATTAAAAGATCCTTTATCTCGCTAAGTTTACCAACAGAGTTTAAAGCATCTTTTCTTTGACTCATTGGTCTCTGCCCCATCACTTCACCGGAAATAATGAAATCGACATTATATTCCTTCATTAATCTACCGGCTTCATGAAACATAAGTCCGTGGCAATCAATACATGGATTCAGATTTTTCCCATAACCATATTTTGGGTTTTCTAACATTTTAAGATGAAGATCGGTTAAATCATGAACGATAAGATTGAATCCCATTTTATTAGCTGTTTCTTGTGCCTTATCAGCTCCAAAGAAAGGCGTACTGAAAAATATGGGTAAAACCTCATATCCCAAATTTTTCATATGCATAACGGCTAATATGCTGTCTAATCCACCTGAAAATAAGGCAAAACATTTGTGTTCTCTTTTCATACAATTTCCTTTTGTAATGGTGCTGGAAGGGGGATTCGAACCCCCGACCTACTGATTACGAATCAGTTGCGCTACCAACTGTGCCATCCCAGCATTAATTTATTTATTAATTTTAGAAAATTTCTGTTACTTTACAGGTCAAGGGGATTTATTGTTGAATCTTAATTTATTTAAAAAGTTAGATTATAAAATTCTTATACCTTTTGTAGAAAAAGCATTTAGTGATAGATCTGCAAAATCTTTATTTATAAATTTTTCAATTGCAGCGTTATCCATACAATATTCTAAAACAGGGAAGTGAGCTTCTGCACTAATAGATTTACTTTGCATAGTAATTTCTGAGCGGAATAAACTATTTGTCGATACTCCACCAGCTACAATTATAGTTTTAGTATTAGATTGTTTATTGTTAAGATGGATGAAGGAAATATTGTTTAAGTTTATTTTCATTAGAACTCCTGAATACCATTGATATTGTTCCTAATATACTCCACTACTATGCCAACAGGCACGGTAGTGGAATATAATGGATTTATTACCTAACTATTGTCGATTATTTGGAATGATCACAACTCTCATCGCAAACATGATGATCTTTTTTTTCTTCACCTACAGAAACTATTTCTCCGCATTTAAGCATACTGAAACCATAATATGGATTCCGTATTTCATCACCCGTTTGCAGCCAAGAACCAGGTGCCATTGAGCAATAAGCTACATTAATTCCACTCGGTTTCACCATCGTTGCCCACATAGCCATTGGTTTGGAAAGCTCTTTGAATACACTTCGCATTGTTTTTATATCAACAGCTTTGCTCAGGGCTTCTGCAGCGATCGATATTTTATCTGGAAGTTTTTGAAAATGATCTTTATTATCATCCATTACGTCATTTACTTCAAGTCTTTTAGCTAACTCCAAAATTACTTTTGAATTTTCTCTAACCATTTCTATTTTGTCACTAGCTAAACTATCTTTTATCTTTAGATACTCAACCGTAATTTTATTCATCGTATCGTTAAACGAATTTTCAGCAAATAATGATAGCGATAAAATCATCATAGCTATTATTAGAGTAATCATACTTTTTTTCATTTTCTTCTCTCCTTTTTTAGCGTTTATTTCAAATTTATTCTTCTTAACAGATTGGCATTGGTAACCACAGTAATTGAACTGGTAGCCATGGCGATCTCTGCAATCACAGGATGCAATAAGCCAAATACTGCTACTGGAATCGCGATAATATTATAAGCAAAAGCCCAGAACAGGTTTTGCTTGATCTTGCGGAATGTAGCTCTGGATAGTTTGATAGCAGTGATTACAGCCGAGAGATTGCCTTGCACCAAAGTGATATCAGCAGATTCGATGGCAATATCTGTGCCTGTTCCGATCGCTATTCCTACATTAGCCTGCTTTAAGGCAGGTGCATCATTGATACCGTCTCCCACCATGGCAACTATCCCATGTTTTTCCTGCAATTTAATGATTTCATTTACTTTCTTCTCCGGTAATATTTCTGCCACGACAAAATCTATGCCGACTTGCTTAGCAATTGCGTCGGCTGTGGATCTATTATCACCGGTTAACATCACGGTTCTCAAGCCCATCTCATGCATGGTTTTGATGGCAGCTGCCGAATCATTTTTAATAGAGTCTGCTATTGCCAACAAACCGATAATTCTGCTTTCATAACCTACGATCACAACTGTTTTTGCCTGAGCTTCCAAGTTCTGAATCTGTGATTCAAGTTCTTTCAACTGATTTTCTTTGAACATTTTACGATTGCCTATCAGAATTTCTTTCCCGGCTATTTCTCCTGAAATCCCCTTACCAGATACAGATAGTGTTTCTTTCACCGGTAGAAGATTTAGATCTTTGGCTTTCTTTACTACGGCAGATGCCAGAGGATGCTCTGAGCCAGCTTCCAAACTAGCGGCCAGCAACAGAAATTCTTGTTCGGGAATTCCTAAGGAAATTATATCGGTTACTTCCGGTTTGCCTTTGGTAATGGTTCCGGTTTTATCGAAAGCTATTATCTTAACCTGTTTCATTGTTTGGATCGCTTCACCTTTTCGAATTAGAATTCCGCGTTCAGCTCCCATACCACTTCCCACCATCAAGGCTGTGGGCGTAGCTAAACCTAAAGCACACGGACAGGCAATAACCAGCACAGCTACAGTAGCAAAAATGGCTTGTGTAATTACACCCAATTCCGGATTTACCCAAGGTAGAAAATTACCTGCCCAAATAACAATTTGTTGCAGCTGCTGATTAAAAACCAGCCAGGAAATAAATGTCAGAATAGCCAATATAATCACGATTGGAACGAAAATCCCTGTAACTTTATCAGCAAATTCCTGGATTGGAATTTTTGAGCCTTGAGTTTCTTCAACCAGTTTTATGATCTGCGATAGGAATGTATCTTTCCCGATTTTGGTAGCTTTCACCTTGATCAATCCACTTTGATTTATGGTTGCTCCTAAAACAATATCACCAATACTTTTCTTTACAGGCATCGACTCTCCTGTTGCCATAGATTCGTCTATACTTGTTTTTCCGCTAATGATTTTACCGTCTGTCGGTATTTTTGATCCTGGTTTGATAATCATTATATCGCCGATTACTACTTCTTCGATAGGAATCTCAACCTCTGATTTATTTCGAATCAAAACGGCAGTTTTTGCGCCCAATTCTAACAGTTTTCTAATAGCCTGCGAAGCTCTGCCTTTTGCTTTGGATTCGATGTATCTTCCTGTAAGATGGAATGCCATTATCATTGCAGAAATTCCGGCAAAACTGGCAATCGGAAGTAAAAATCGAAGATGCCCTGTAATAAAGGCAGCACCGGTTCCCAATGCGATTAAGACATCCATATTTGCTGAACCGTGAGTAACGGATTTGAATGCAGAGATGTAAGTTCTTCTTCCAAAAATGAACAAGACCGGAATTGCCAGCAAGATCATTCCCAAATGATATACAAATTCGTTGGGATACATCTTTCCAAAAACCATTCCAGGAATCATCCATAAAGTTATCGGAATTGTAAACAACCAGGCTCCGATCATCTTTTTCCTTGTTAATTCATATTCAGCAAATTCATTAGCTTCTTTATGTTCAACTACAACTTCATAACCTGAATTCTGAACAGCTTTAGTAAGTTGAACATAATTTACCTGATCAGGATCGAATTTTACCGTTGCCTTTTCGGTAGCAATGTTCACATTTGCAAAGTTTACTCCGTTCACTTTTTTCAAAGCCTTTTCCACAGTGTTGGCACAACTTGCACAGGTCATTCCACCAATTTTCATTGTTTCTATCTTAATCATAATAACCTCTTAAAAAAACATTATTCGTTTCAATAATTTATCTTATTCTAGATTTTTTTTCATCTCTTCAAAATCTTCTTTAGAAATTTCTCCTTTTGCATAGCGGATTTTTAAAATTTCTGAAGCATCCGCATGTTTCTTGCCGGATTTGAAAAGAGCTTGTATAAAGAAAATTGCCAACAGCAAGAATATTGGGATTACAATCCACCAAAACAGATTTGTTGTATTCCATAAACCCATCATATGCCCACCACCGACCATATCACTTTCGTCCGCACTTAAAACCAGCGGAATCATTGATATTAGTATTATTATCCAGCGATAACGTTTCATTTTCCACCTCCGTTATGCGGTTTATTCAGATCGCAACAATCAGCTCGTTTATTGCCGAACTGTTTTTCATTTTCTTTGGCAAGCCTTACTAAAAAAGCATTCCATGATTTTTTTATTTTTCTAAACATGATAACCTCCAATCTCTTAAATTAGATTTTGTTTCATTTCAATAAATTCAGTCTTAGATATTTCACCCTTTGCGTAACGCTCTTGCAGTATATCTAAAGGTAACTTTCTAGTATGTAACACACTTATTTTATCGTTAAACATAAAATAAATTACTGCAAGTAATATTAATGGAATAAAAAACATAATTCCTCCTTATTCAATAGCATCGAATATTTGATTTAATCGAGTTTCCACTTCATGGGATAACAATCCCAATTTTTCATTTTCTATTATCGACATTGCAATAGTTGGTTTTATGATACTAACAGCAGTTATATCATCTTTTTCAAAAACGACCATATTGCAGGGCAGCATCAAGCCGATATTTTGTTCAGTTCGAATAGATCTTAAGGCACTGGAAGGATCGCATAAACCAAGAATTGTGTAGTTTTTGAATTCAATCCCTAACTTTTCTTTAAATTTCTCTTTCAAATCTAATTGTGATACTATCCCAAATCCACTTTCTTTAACTCTTTCAGGAATCTGTTTCAGTACTTCTGCAAAAGAAAGATTCAATTCTTTATAAAATCCATAATTAATCATGATTTCCTCATTCTATGTCATTTTTTAAAAAACTATGTCTCTTCCATAAATAATAGATCGTTGGTAGTAAAACCAGTGTCATTATTGCTGAGGATATCAATCCTCCAACCATCGGAGCCGCAATTCTTTTCATTACACGGATTCCGGTGGAAGTTCCGAACATGATAGGCATGAGTCCGATAACATCAGTTGCAACGGTCATCAATATCGGTCTAACACGTTCAGCGGAACCTTCCATAATTGACTTTTTTAAATCTGTGAGTGTCTTCAATTTTCCGGCCGATTTCCAACGATTAAAAGATTCATCGAGATATACCAGCAACACAACGCCGTTTTCTGCTGCTAATCCAGCCAGAGCAATAAATCCCACCCCCACGGCTACCGAAAAATTGTAATCAGCAAAATACATCAGCCAGATTCCACCGACTAATGCAAATGGAACCGTGATCATCATTATCAGGCTCTCGGTGATATTTCTGAAGTTCATAATTAGAATTAAAAAGATGAGAGATAGTGTGATTGGAACAACTATTTTCAAACGCTTGGCTGCTCTCTGCATATATTCAAATTGACCGGACCATACAATCGAAACTCCGTTCGGGATCTTCACATTATTACTGATAAGTTCTTTAGCCATTTTTACAAAACCACCCACATCGGATGTTTTCAAATCTACGTAGATCCAGGCTGTTCTTCTGGCATTTTCGCTTTTTATCATTGGAGGTCCTTTCACGATCTTGATGTCTGCAACCTGTCCTAAAGGTACAGCGTATCCTTTCGGACTTGTAATGGTAAGTCTCTCTAATTTTTCGATATTATTTCTCAGTTCCCTCGGATATCGAACATTAATAGGGTACCTTTCTAATCCTTCCACAACCCAGCTTACGTTCATCCCGCCGACTGCACTTTTGATAACGTCCTGGATATCTCCAACGAGTAAACCTTCACGAGCTGCTCTTTCTCTATCTATATCGATATCGATAAAATTTCCACCTGTAACACGTTCCGAATAAGCAGAAAGAACATCCGGCAGTGGACGCAAAAGTGCTTCGATCTGCTCTCCGATTTCGGAAAGCTGCTCTAGATCTTCTCCCATCAATTTTATTCCCACGGGAGTTTTGATTCCGGTAGCCAGCATATCTATTCGCGTTTTTATCGGCATTGTCCAACTGTTTGTGAGTCCCGGGAACTGCACCATTTCATCCAATTCTTTTATAATATCTTCGATGGTTTTTCCTTTGGGCCAACTCTTTTTATCAGTCAGTGTTATTGTGGTTTCTATCATCGAGAGTGGTGCAGGATCTGTAGAAGTATCTGCTCTTCCAATTTTACCGAGAGTATGCGCAACCTGCGGGTGGGAAGCAATGAGTTTATCTGTTTGTTGCAAAAGTTCTTTGGCTTTTGTAATACTGATCCCTGGAGGTGTAGTGGGCATATACAATAAATCTCCTTCATTAAGAGCCGGCATAAATTCTGAACCGAGCTGAACAAAAGGAATAAGAGTTGTAACCAAAATAACAGCAGCTATAATCAGGACAAGGACAGGGAAACGCAGAACGAATCTGATAATAGGCTTGTAGATTTTTATGAAGAAAGCAGCGATGGGGTTATCTTTTTCTTTGCGGATCTTTCCTTTAACAAAATAGAACATCAGCACAGGAATAATGGTTATTGCCAAAATTGCTGAAGCTCCCATTGCAAATGTTTTGGTTAATGCCAGTGGTGTGAATAATCTTCCTTCCTGTTGTTGAAGTGTGAAAACAGGTAAAAAACTGATAGTAACAATCAATAGCGAAAAGAAAAGTGCAGGTCCAACTTCCTTAGCAGCTTTTAGCACAAGTTCCGGATGCGAAGTGTCGGAGAAACGTTCTCGCTGTTTATGGAGATTTTCCACCATCACAATAGAAGCGTCAACCATCACTCCGATAGCAATAGCAATTCCACCCAAGCTCATAATATTTGCCGAAATCCCAAATATATGCATAATAATGAAGCTGATAAGAATTCCTACAGGTAAAGAGAAAATAGCCACAAAAGCAGAACGAAAATGCAGAAGGAAGAGAATCGAAACCAGTGCTACAGCCAGCATCTGTAATAGAAGTGTGCTTTTTAGAGTGTTGATGGAACGTTGGATCAAACTGGATCGATCGTAAGAAGTATGGATTTCTACACCTTCCGGTAAACCGCTTTTCAATTCTTTCAGTTTTGCTTTTACATCTTTTATCACAGTCATTGCGTTTTCACCGTAACGCATAACTACAATTCCAGATACAGCTTCACCTTCACCATTCATCTCTATGATCCCTCGACGTAGCTCGGGTCCGATATGAATATCTGCCACTTGCGAAAGCAGGATAGGAATTTTTGCTTGATTATCATATCCGATAGGAATGCTTTTCAAATCCTCAATTGAAGAGATATATCCTTTAGCACGGATCATATATTCCGTTTCACCCATTTCTATAAGTTTACCACCGACATCATTATTGGAACGTTTGATAGCCATATTTACTTTCTGCAAACTTATTCCATAAGCTCGCAATTTTTCCGGATCTACTTCTACTTGATATTGCTTTACGTGACCACCGGCACTTGCCACTTCTGAAACTCCTGAGACAGACATTAGTTCATACCGAAGATACCAGTCTTGAATGGATCTGAGTTCTTGCAGGTCGTGCCTGTCGGAAGTAAGTGAATACATATAAACCCAGCCAACTCCTGTTGCATCGGGACCGAGTTGAACATTTACATCTTTGGGCAAATTTCCCTGTGCAACATTTAAATATTCCAGCACACGAGAACGTGCCCAGTAAATGTCAGTGCCATCTTCAAAGATAACATAAACCATCGAAAATCCAAAGAAGGAATATCCGCGAACACTTTTGGCATAAGGAACAGAAAGCATTGCAGAAGTAAGTGGATATGTAACCTGCTCTTCTACAACTTGCGGTCCCTGCCCTGGGAATTTACTGAAAATGATAACCTGTACATCAGATAGATCGGGAATGGCATCCACAGCAGTATTCATCATCGACCAAATACCGATTCCTATAATCACGATTGTAATAATAATGATGAAGACCCTGTTTTTGACGGAAAATTCTATGATTTTATTTAACATAATAGATACCTACTTCTCTTTCTCAACAAGGTCCATTCCACAGATCGGGCATTCCCCAGCTTCTTCCTGAACAATTGTGGGATGCATAGGACAAGTAAAATAAGTATCTTCAGAATGATCGTGATTATCCGTTGATTCAATATTTGATTCTGAACGGAATTTTACATCAAGCAGCTTTTGAACTGCTTCCTGCAATTGGCTTTCTGAATCCAGAAGGAATTGACCAGAAACTACAACAATTTCATTTTCTCTCAATCCGGAAATTACTTCAGTGTAATAATTTGCATCGTCTGTTAAGCCTGTAACTACTTCTTTAGGTTCAAATTTACCGTTTCCTCTGCTGAGGAATACGATTTTTCTTTCACCGGAATTTATTATTGCTTCAGTGGGAACGGTAAGAACATCATGTAGCTTATCAACCTCAATTCTCACGGTTGCAAACATTCCCGGTTTCATTGTTAAACCTGGATTTTTCAGTTCAATTCTAATCTTCTGTGTTCGTGTTTTGGTATTTAAGGTTGGATATATAAACGAGATCGTTCCTTTCTGGATCTTCCCTTGCAAATTTGTGAATTCAACTGTAACTTGCTGACCTGTTTTTACCGAAGCTGCATCGAATTCATATAGATCTGCAATGATCCAGATCTTATCTAAATTTGCTATATGATAAAGATCAGTTCCGACATTTACTCTGGAACCTTCTTTAATATTTTTATGCAGAATATTCCCGGAAAAGGGTGATGTAAGGATCACATTTTGTTGAGCATTTTTTTCGGAAAGAATCTTTTCCAAATGCCGTTTAGGGATATTCCATAAAAGAAGTCTTTTTTCTGTTGCTTCAGCAATTTTACTGGTTTTTCCATAGGAATTCACAGCGAGTAAATATTCTTCTTGGGCTGCAATGAGCTGAGGTGAATAGATTTCAAAAAGTTTAGTACCTTTCTCAATTTTCTGTCCGATCTTATCTACAAATATTTTCTCTATCCAACCAGAAAAACGCAGATTTACAGAATAACTTCTGTCATCTGCAATTTCCACTTTCCCGATAGTTCTGATTGTATGAGAAATGTCTCTGTAACTTATGTGTTTTACACGAACTCCCATATTCTGCACAACTGTCGGATCAATGATGATGGATCCTGTTGTTTTCTTGTTTTCCTTTTTACCACCCTTTTCCAAAACCAGATCCATACCGCAGATCGGGCAGTCACCTTCATCATCCTGAACGACTGTAGGATGCATTGGGCATGTGTAATATTCGGCATCTGAGTAATCATGTTCTATTGTTTGTTTCGATGTACAGCTTGCTAAGATAAATACCAATATCAGCAATATAAAACTGATTATATATAGATTTCTTTTTTTCATAATTTTTCTCCGATTAAAGTTTCGATTGTAACTTCATACATCTTAAATTTAAATTTTGATTTCAGCAGTATTTTTTCAAATTGAATGAGCTGAAGTTGAGCTTGATAGAGGTCTGCAAAATTCGCTCTACCTGTTGTGTAAGAACTGAGCTCCGAATGAAAAACTTTCTCTGCATCCGGAATAAGATTGATGTTGTAATTACTGATCTTATTTTTTTGACGTTCTAAGCCTGAGGTTGCCATAATGAGCATTTCAGAAATCTTGTTCACAACATTTTTGTATTTTTCATCTACCCCTTTTTCCATAAACTTTGCATTATTCATTTTCGCTTTAGTTCTGCCTTTCATATCCAATGGAATAGGAAAAGAAAAACCTAAAGATGCAAAATCTATATTTTCCATTGTTCCGATATCTTTTCTGATACGATATCCTGCCCACAAAGTGAGGTCAGGCATTCGTTCACGTTGTGCTAATTTAAAAACAAGTCTCTTCATTTTGGAAGTTTCTTCTATCTTTTTTAGAAGTGGTCTGTTTTGGATTGCTGTTTTCAAAAGATTGTCAAGATCAAGATCAAAGTTGAGATTTAGGCTCTCGGTACTAATAAAAGTTCTCACATCACGATTTAGGACTGAATTTAAAGTTGCTTGTATTTCACTTTCTTTCTGCTTAAAATCTTCCAGATCATCCAGAAGTTTTTCTTTCATCAAGGTCATCCGTAAAATATCTGATTGTGCAGATTTTCCGATTTCATATTTATTGATCATTGTTTTAATCAGATCTTCCAAAAGCGCAATGTGTTTTAACGAAACTACTTTTAATTCTCTGTTCAAACCTAATTGATAATATGCTTTCTTTACTTTATCTTTCAATTGAAGTTTTAGTTCATCAAGCTCATGAATTTTTATTTGACCTTCCGATTCGACAACTGCTTTTCGTTTGCTATTCTTGCCTGGAAACGGGATCGTCTGTTTCAGCTTCAGTTGGATTCCCGACATCGGGTTTTCATCCAGCTTCCAAGTATTATATGGAACATTACTGTATTCAATTGCAAGCATCGGATCCATTAACTTTTGTACAAAGATCTCTTTCTCGTTTAGTGCTTCAATCTGAAATTCAAGAGATGATATTTCAGGATTAGCTCTCATGACTTTATCTAATAGGATTGTAAGATTTTCATCTGCTAAAAGAAATAAAACAGAGAAAGAAAGTATCATGATAAGCAGAATTTTTTTTCGTTTCATATTATT
>Ga0307987_1000877_pt1 | contig 17155 bp, 15 predicted proteins | sample EllFjometagen181_FD_203157 | JGI IMG/M metagenome (GOLD analysis project Ga0307987, IMG submission 203157) | Marine microbial communities from Ellis Fjord, Antarctic Ocean - #181 | ecosystem: Environmental > Aquatic > Marine > Unclassified | place: Southern Ocean | collected 2014-10-08
TGTTAGTGGTTGCGGTATCTGTTAGTGCTGCGGAAAAGGCAAGTCAGTTTGCGGTAAAATCAGGTTCTATTAAATACGAACTATCCGGTAACACAACAGGCAGCAAGTTTTTGTGTTGGGATAACTATGGAGAAAGTACTAGAACAGAGGTCAATAGTAAAAGCGTAACCAAAATGTTTGGGTTTTCAAGTGAAAGCAAGGCAAATACAATTAGCGTTATTGTTAAGGATAAGTATTGGATGGCTAACCTAATTGATAAAAAGGGACAGACGGGCAAACTACCTTATTACAAAGAGATGAAAGACCATGTTAATGGTATGACAGATAAGGAACAAAAACAGCTTGAGGATGATGTATTGGCTTCTATGGGCGGCAAGAAGTTGGGTACAGAAAAATTTATGGGGTATAATTGCGAAGTGATATCAGCAATGGGTGTGAAAGTTTGGCTTTATAAGGGTGTGCTCCTTAAATCTGAAGCTAATATTATGGGCATCAAAAACAATGAAGTTGCAACAGATATCAAGTTTGGAAAAGTTAACAAGGCTATGTTTAAACCATCTACAGCAGTCAAATATCAGGATTTATCTCAAAGAACTCAGGGTCAGGTGGGTGGTGGTGATTTAGGCTCTATGTTTGGCGCTTTAGCAGGTGCAGCGGCAGCAGAAGACAGTTATGATGACTCTGATGATGACGACGATTATGAGATGCCTCCTATTACGTATTCCTTTGAGAAGTTTAAGAAAGCAATTGCCGGCGGCAAGGTTCCTGAGGGATATGCATCTATTCTGGGTGGGGCTAGAAATGTTGATGGAGAATATATGGCTAACTATATGAAGGGTCGTAGTATTTTATGTATTGCTGCCACATCACTGATTGAAAAAGAAGTTGAAGATATGCAAAACTTTGAAAAGTTTAAACATAAAGGGATGAAGTGTAGATATAGTATGCTAGAAGAGGAAGGTCGTGATGGAACAGCTTTAATCGTTGATTATCCAAAACACAAAATGTCTTTGACGATTATCTCAAGCCCAACAAAAATGAGCAAAGAAGACCTTCTTAAAGTGGTTGATAGCCTAAAATTTAAATAGAGGAATAATAGCTGAACTGTAGCCGAGTCGTGACCGCTCGGACAAGGTAACGCGACGATCCTCGTTGCAAGTGCTTGGGAGGAGGAACCCCTTCATCCTCACTTCCTTCGGGCGTGTGTGACAACAATGAGTGCAACGAATGGCCTACCTCGGACACCTCCCCTAAACAGAGGAGGAGCTAATACGTCCCCAGCGTCCGTTAGGGCTGAGAGCCCTTAACATAACAGCCTAGGGTGAAGCCCTAGGTAACATAAAAAACAAAGTTTTCCTGCCCACGGAGTGTCCTTTCTTAAAAATTGGATATTCCTTATTGGATATTGAGTGGATATTAAAATGAAATATAGAGATATTGAGGATGCTTTTTTTTACGTGTGTGGAGACAGTAGAGGGATGAACACGGCTCTTCTTGACAAATCGAAGGGAAAATTCTATTTTAGTTGTGATTTGTTGGACGAAGATGATATTCCTGACAGTTTACGGGAGGATGATACAGCTGTCGAAATGCCTCATAAGAATGATTTGGATCTTGGTCAATCTCTGATATTTAAGTTTATTGACTTAAAGCTTCCTGACCAGTATGATTACGTTAGTAGAATTTTTAGAAAGAGGGGCGCTTATTCTAGATATCATAATTTTCTGGAATCTAAAGGTCTTCTTGACGAATGGTATAAGTTTGAAAATGATGCACAGGAAAAAGCCCTTAGAGATTGGTGTAAAGACGAAAATATTGAACTGATTGATTAGCTCTGTTGGTATTTATTAGATAGGTTGCAAAGCAACACCATCGTTTACCATTTACAGTTTACCTTTTACCGTTTCTTCCTGTGTACTGCACACTATGCACTGTGCACTTCTTTACTTAGACCGATAACAAAAAGAAGGAGATGATATGAATGTTAATAGTAGAGTTTTTGGAAATGTATTTTTAGGTTTGGTTTTTCTGCTGATTTCAGCAAGCTGTTTGTCTGCATGCACACGTGTTTTGTGGAATGATAATAAACTCGCTGTTGTTGTGGGGCGTTCAATGGACTGGCCAGAATCAACCCAACCAGAACTTGTAGTATTTCCAAGAGGTTTTAAGCATGATGGAGGGCTTGTTGGCAAGCTTGTCGTAGACACTGACAATCCACTACGTTGGACATCTAAATATGGGAGTGTTGTTACAACAATATATGGGGTAGGTACAGCAGATGGTGTGAACGAAAAGGGAGTTGCCATTCATATGCTATATTTGACTGAAACAGATTTTGGAAATCGTGACAAGGGTAAGCTCGGTGTCCAAGCTGGACTATGGGGACAATACTTGTTAGATAACGCAGCAAATGTTAAAGAAGCTCTTGAGCTTATGAAGCATGTTCAACCAATCAATGTTGAGGTTGCCGGACACAAGGCGAACGTTCATTTAGCTATTGAAGATGCCTCAGGTGATTCTGCAATTCTTGAATATATCAATGGTAAGTTGGTTGTGCATCATGGCAGAGAATATCAAATCATGACCAATGACCCTACGTATGATGAACAGTTGGCAAATCTTGCGCAATATGATTTCACTAATGCTACACGTAATACGCCTTTGCCTGGTAACGTTAATCCGAAAGATCGCTTTATTCGTTCAGCATATTATTTGCAGATGCTACCAGAACCAAAGTCAGAGCGAGAGGCAATTGCAGGTATTCTTGCTATTGTTCGTAATGCATCGGTTCCTTTTGGTGCACCAAACAACTTGCCTGGAACTCTATATAACACAGAATATCGAACTGCAATTGATTTAACACATCTTAAATATTATTTTGAACTTACAACCTCTCCTAATGTGATTTGGGTTAGCCTTTTATCATTAGATTTGAAAGTTGGCGCACCAGTTTTGACCTTAAATCCTGATAACATTGATTTGTCAGGTGATGTAACTAAAAAGTTTAAGCCTCTAGAAAAAGCACCGTTTTAAAAGGAAAAATATGAACAAAAATTTGTTAAAAACAATCGTCAGAATTGTTGCATGTTTATGTTTTATGGGATGTGCAACTTTTCAGAGTAAACCACTTACTTTGTCGGAGGCTGTTGAAGCATCTTATAAAGATATTTCCAAGAAACAATACATTGTATTGGACGTTCAGGAAGATGGAAGTGTTTTGATTGCTAAACGACCAACAACTCTTGATGAAATTGAGACAATTCCATCTTTAGAAGGTGTTTCAGATGAGTTGGGTGTATGTGTTGAGGTTCAAGGAGGAACAAATTTTGATTATGTCATAGAAGTTTTAGATGCCTGCAAAAAGGCGGGTCTTAATAATATATATTTCAAGGAAATTAAATAAGGGTTCCTGTTCAATTTATAAACTTTGTTATACCTATATTGATGAAATAAAAGAAAACAATGAATAAAGATCCATTTATAATTAAATTGATGATGCGAGAGAAAGAGGAACATACTCTTGGGGCGAAGTTAGGTAATCTATTGTTAGCGGGGATCATACCATTTTTTACTTTTGAGGTTAGTAGAGTGGCATTTGAATGGGGTGCTTCCGGGAAAGATCCTAAGTTTGATACTGTCTTAGCCTGGCCTGCTGCGATTGTTGCAGGATTGATTGTTGCGTCAATACTGATTGGTGCAACAATTGAGTTTGGACCAAAGAATCGTGAACGCATGGCGCTTGTTCTAACTGTTTTGGCAATGATTGTTGAGGTGATGCGTAATACGTAATATGAGCTAAGTTCCGAGGTCTAAGTTGTCAAAGAATGGAGCATATATGTGCAAATTGAGATGGAATCTAATGGGATAAATAATATGGTTGATGTAGTTGTTGAAAAATATAATCCAATATGGGAAGAGCAGTTTAAATTATTGTATGATAGAATTTGGCCATCAATTTTTGATGTTGCTCTATCTCTTGAACATGTTGGTAGTACTTCTGTTCCAGGTTTATCGGCTAAACCAATTATAGATTTAACCATAATTACTCTTGATAAAGATAAATTAGAAATTATAATTCAAAGACTTGCTGATATTGGTATTGAACATAGAGGTGATTTAGGAATAGAGGGGCGAGAAGCATTTGCAAGACTAAAGGATTATCCCGAACATAATCTTTATGCTTGTGTCAACGGATCTCAGGCTTTAAGAAATCATCTTGCGGTGAGATATGCTCTTAGAGAAAGTTCCAGTTTAGTTCAAGAGTATGGAAAGTTAAAAATGGAATTAGCGAGAAAATTTTCTAATGATATTGATTCGTATGTCGAAGGTAAAACTGATTTTATTTTAAATATTTTAAAAGACAAAGGTTTTGAATTGTCTGACCTTGAGAATATTAAGGATGTTAATAAAAAACAGAGAATTTAGCGGAGGAGTAGGTAACACGTAGCACTCGTCAAGTATTACGAATTTACGCATTCTGCGTTTATTATCATCCACCCAGCTGTGTCCGGCCGTAGCCCAACGGGCGAAGACTGAAGGCATTCCACCATTTGTAATTTGTCATTAGTAATTCGTAATTAATTCCGCCTATTGTTAATCTTCGTCATCTTGATTAAATCTTGTTATATCAATTTGGAATTTTTTTGCAAAGTTGTCTAGACCGATATCTGTTTTGGATCCTAAATCAAACATCTCGGGTTCTTCAGCAGAATCTGTTTTGATTGTTTGATCGACAAGATTTGTCATTTTTTCTGACTTTTCAAGTAGTCTAAGTCTAACTGTTTCTTTTGTTCTTGGTTCATGAAAAACCGTTGTTCTTTTTTTGAACATGCTCATATATTTCTCCGTAAAATTTTTGTTGAGGGGAATTATTGCATTATCGAGTTACAAGAACAAGTTTTTTTTGGCTTTTAGCCCTAAAGAACGTCCAACATCCAACATTCAGCATCCACCCGACCAACGGGAGAGAGGCTTTAGGTAGGCCATTACACTGCGTTCCATTGTTGTCGTATGCTCCACCTCACTTCCCTTTGGTTGTGTGTCTAAAGCAACGAGCACCGCGAAGTGGCACTCATTCCGCAACTGTTCAATTTTTGTTTTGTATTCTTTTTCTAAGAAAACATGTAAAAGGTGATATTATATTCTTGAGTTTGGTAACAGAATATAATATTGTTTCAACAATCTATTGTAATTTAATAAAAAAGGAAAAGATGATGAATAAAATAATTGCTGGAATTGCCATTCTTGTTGTTGCAACAACTGCAACATATGCTCAATATTGTGGAACGCCTTTGGCTGATAATCTTACACCCAAAGAATCTGGAACATATGGAATTGATTTTATCTCCATGAATCAGAAAGATTCAACAGGGTCAACTGCTGCGAGATTCAGATACTCTCTTTTTAGTGGTTTTAAGATTTTTGGAGATATAGGTTTGATTGGGTTCGATGATTTGGCACTTCAGGGTGGTTTGCTTTATACGCTTCCAACTGGGTCAGCACTGAAACTTGGTGCTAGAGGTACAGTAGGACAGAGTTTTGGAGATGCCGATGCAGCTTCATATTCACTATCTTTTGCAACTGGTTATACCATTCCTTCAATTGCATGGTTGTCAATTTATGCTCAGTTTGGTTATTCTCATTTTGACGCAAAACATGCAGATGCTGAAGGTGGTTTCTTGGGAACTTTTGGAGCCATGTTTAACTATGATGAAGATGTTGCATTTTTTGTAGAGGTTGGAACAAACGATGCTCTTCCAAGTGATAACAGACCATATATATCTATGGGATTAGGATTTGATTTCTAAATTGTTTTAAAGAACCGGCACATTATTCTTTGAATAATGTGTTTTTTTTTGCAAAACAGAAGATCGGGAATAGTAATTATGCTGACGGAAAGAGATGCTTATATAGCACTAAATATGATGTCTAAGATTGGACCAATAAGGGTTAGAGAACTTATTCGTCATCTTGGTTCCGCTGGTGCAATCTTTGAAGTAACAGCTGATGAAATGGCAACAGCCAATGGAATAGGCAAAAGCCTTGCTCAATATATTGAGAATCAAACAAAGCTTATTCCCTGGCAGTTGGAGTTGGAGAATGCAGAAAAACTTGGTATAAGAATTATATCGTTTGTTGATTCTGAATATCCTGAAATGTTGAAAAGTATATATGATCCACCTTTAGCTTTGTATTGCAAAGGAAAGCTTAAGAGTGAAGACAAGTATAGTATTGCTGTTGTAGGAACCCGCTCTCCAACAAATTATGGGATTATGGCAACTAAGATGTTTTGTAAGGACCTTGTTCGCTCAGGCAGACCTATAATCAGCGGGTTGGCTCTGGGGATCGACACTCATGCTCATAAAGCTGCAATTCAGGCTAAGGGGCGTACTATAGGGGTAATTGGTAGTGGCTTTAATCATTTTTATCCGCCACAAAATATACCTCTCTCTAATGAAATTGTAGAGGCAGGTGGTGCAATAATTTCTGAGTTTCCATTGGATAAACAACCTGATAGAACAACCTTTCCGATGCGTAATAGAATTGTTAGTGGAATTTCAGCTGGTACCTTGGTTGTTGAAGCGGCTCCAAAGAGTGGTGCATTAATCACAACAACCCTTGCAATGGAGCAGGGAAGATCCGTTTTTGCAGTACCTGGAAGAATAGACTCTCCTAAATCATTTGGACCTAATAACTTAATTGCGAGTGGTGCCAAGATGGTACGCAATGTAAATGATATTCTGGATGAGTTTGAAACTCTTATTCCTATGCTGCAGTTTGAAACTAATTCAAGAAAAAGTGATTTTTCGCTTGATATTAAAGAAAAAAAAGTGTTTGATATGTTAAAGCAAGGTGAAAGCGACTTAGACTCCCTGATACGGGGAACAGGTTTGAGTGCGAGTGCCTTGAATGCCGTAGTTGTCAAACTAGAATTAAAGAAAATAGTTAAGACTATGCCGGGCGGTATGGTTGAACTGGTCAGAATGGATATTTGAGATAACGAAATGTATGGGATATGATTATCCCGTGAAATTTATGAATACTGAACATACAGTATGGTGACAAAGAAAAACAGGAAGAAGGAAACAAGGGAATGGCTAAAAATTTAGTTGTGGTGGAATCACCAACAAAAGCGTCTACAATCAATAAAATGTTGGGCAAGGACTATATTGTGCTCGCGTCTATGGGGCATATAAGAGATTTGCCGGTAAAGGCTCTTGGTGTAGATATTCAAAACTCATTTACCCCAAAATACGTTAGTGTTAAAGGGCATAAGAGAGTTCTTGATGATATTAAGAAAGCAGCAAAAGAGTGTGAAAATGTATATCTTGCACCCGACCCTGACCGCGAAGGGGAGGCAATTGCATGGCACTTAAGAGAAGTTTTAAATACAGGTAAAAATAGACCAAACATTTATAGAATTAAATATAATGAAATTACACCTACGGCAGTTAAACATGCGATTGAAAACCCATGTGAACTTGACGATAATGTTTTTTATTCACAGCAAGCTAGACGAATCTTAGATAGAATTGTTGGTTATCAAGTTAGCCCAATGCTGTGGAGAAGGCTCAAGAGAGGCCTAAGTGCTGGTAGAGTTCAGTCTGTTGCTTTGCGTTTGATATCAGAACGTGAGCGTGAAATTCTTAAGTTTGTTCCGGAACCATTTTGGGTTTATGGTGCAAATGTAAAGAAGATTGTCGAGCCCCAAACTCCTTTTGAATTGGATCTTGCGAAGATTGATGGTAAAGATGCTGAGGTAAAGAATAAGGAGTTGGCCGTAAAGGTTAAGGCTGATTTAGAAAGTAGTAGTCTTTGTGTCGAAAAAATTACTAATAAAAAGGTTAAACGTAAAGCACCTGGTCCATTTATCACAAGTACAATGCAACAGACAGCATCTAATGTTTATAGTTTCTCTCCAAAAAGAACAATGTCGTTGGCACAGTCGTTATATGAAGGTGTTGATTTAGGTCAAGGACACATTGGTCTTATTACATATATGAGAACAGATTCTTTCAATATTGCCAAGGATGCTCAGGTGGCTTGTAAAGAATTTGTAACAAGTAATTTTGGTAATGAATTTTCACCAGCAAAACCAAATTTTTATAAAAGTAGAAATAGTGCTCAGGAAGCGCATGAGGCAATCAGGCCTACTGATGTTAATATAACTCCTGACAAACTGAATAGTAAAATTCCTCCAGCAGAACTCAAGCTTTATACTTTGATATGGAAAAGATTTGTTGCAAGTCAGATGACACCTGCAGAAGTTGCACAGAAAACAATCGATATTGATGCAAAACCATCTAATGGAAGTGAAACCAAGTATACTCTTAGAGTTTCAACTTCGGAAGTAATATTTCCTGGATTTATGAAAGTTGCTGGCTTGCCTAAACCAACGAAAACAAAAGACAATAATATTAAAGAAGTTCCACCACTGAAAGAGGGTGAAGCTCTTGATTGCATTGAGTGGATAGAAGATGAAAAAGAGACTAAGCCACCACCAAGATTTAACAATGCTTCTCTAATCAGTACTCTTGAAAAGAATGGTATTGGTAGACCAAGTACATATTCACAGATTATTGGTACTCTTCAGAGTCGCTCGTATGCAGAAATCAAGAAGCAGGTTATCTTTCCAACAGATCTAGGCCTACAGGTTAATGACATGCTTATGGAAACATTAAGTGAACTTTTTGATGTTGCATTTACCGCTAACATGGAAGCGGCTCTTGATGATGTTGAAGCAGGTGAAACAGGTTGGGTTAACATGCTCTCTGACTTCTACAGAAAATTTGAAGCATGGATGGAAAAGACTAAGGCTCCTCCTGCAAACAAAGAACATCTGGAAGATATCTTGAAAATGCTTGAACAGATTAAAGAGTGGAGAGAGCCTCTTAAAAGAGGGAAAAGACTTTATAGTGATAAGAGTTTTAATGAATCTATTGACAAGCAGTTTAAAGAGGCCAAAAAAGATGTGTCTGTAAAACAACTTGAATCTTTGGTGACTATGGTAATTAGGTATAAAGAACAAATTACTGGTGCTATAGAAAAGTTGAAAGACCTTGGATATTCGGCTTTGGTCGAAAAAGTTGAAAATGCCAAGCCTGATGAAAATACGACAAATAAGATGAAACTGCTTGATGGTATGAAGCTTGATGAGTCTGCAACTCAGTTTGTTGATTCTCTGAAGATGCATTTACATGCAGGTAAAGTATTGTCAGAAGCCCAGACTAAAGCTTTAGATAGAATTATTATATCTCATTCAAAACAGATTGAAAATCTTGAAGAAGTTCAGGAGTCTTTGAATCTTCAGAAAGAGGACTTCAAAGATGATGTAGAAAGCAAAATCATGCTTGATGCTCTTGCGAATGTTGAAGAGTGGAAGCCTGCTTCAACGCGTGGTAAGAGAAAATTTGATGATCAAGGCTTCTATACTTCTTTGAAGGAACACTTTGATCGCAAGGGATTCCTGTCTGAAAGACAGGCAAGTGCTCTTAAAAGAATGCTTCTAAGATATAAAGCTCAAATTCCAAAATTTGAGATTGTGGCAGAAGAGGTTGGTTTGGATTTGCCTGAAGGCAGACTGTAAAAGTTTATCAGGCGTTACATAGGTTTTATGCCAACAAATAGAAACCAATAAACTTTGCATTAAAAAAAAGGTATGATACTCAACAATTGTGGTAACTCTATATTTATAATGAATAAATCAATTGAAAGTTTTATAGCTTATTTGCGTTTAGAAAAAAATTACTCAGAGCATACAGTTGATAATTATATTCGTGATATAAACCAGTTTTTAGAGTACTCTTTTGGTGAAGCTAATGATATTGGTTTTGCCAAAATTGATTCCATTCAAGCTAGGAGCTTTCTCTCAAATGTTCAAAAGAGTGGAGCATCTTCAAAAACAACAGCACGAAAACTTTCCGCTTTAAGGTCTTTTTTTCGGTTTTTGGATAAAGAGGGCATTATAGAGTCAAATCCATTTGTAGGTCTAAGGCCTCCAAAGTTGACCAAGACCTTGCCGAAGGTTCTTACAGAATCAGAGGTGGTTAAACTCTTGGACACACCTGAGATATGTAAAAAAAATATCAAGCATACCGTTGGTGTAACAAATGATATGCAGAAGTTTATCTTAACCAGAGACTCTGCTATGCTAGAAACACTATATAGCACAGGGATGCGTGTTAGTGAACTGGCAAATATGAATGAGATTAATTTGAATATGCAGACAGGAATTGTGAGAGTACTTGGAAAAGGTCGTAAAGAAAGATTATGTGTTGTTGGTTCATTTGCAATTGATAAAATAAAGAAACTTCTAGAGTTAAACAGGTCTTATTGGCCAAAGTTTATGCCAGGTAAGACAGCGCGACCAATATTTAGAAACAATAAAGGTGATGCAGTTTCTACAAGACTTATTGAACGAGCAATGAAAAAGTATCTTTCCAAGGCAAACTTGAACATTGAATATTATCCCCATGTTTTACGTCACTCATTTGCTACACACATGCTTGACAATGGAGCAGACCTTAGACTTGTTCAGGAGCTTCTTGGACACTCAAGTCTATCTACAACACAAATATATACACATGTATCTATTGAAAGATTAAAGAATGTTTATGAACATAATCACCCTCATGCTTAACAATATTTTCTGGTTCACATATAATATACTATTTACCTTAGGCATGCTGCTTTTAAGTCCATATTATCTTTTGCACATGAAAAAGCGTGGCGGCTACTGGAAGAACTTTTCTCAAAGATGGGCAAATTATTCTCCGGAGATTATTTCAGCGTGCAAAGAGAATCAGCGAATATGGGTACACGCAGTTAGTGTAGGGGAGTGCAATCTTGCTCTTAAGTTTATAAATGAATTTAGAAAGAAGCAACCTGAAGCAAATTTTGTTCTTTCAGTAAACACGTCAACAGCTCATACATTAGCTCAAAGTAATATTGATGAAAGAGATGTGCTTATATATTTTCCTCTTGATATTAGTCCGATTATAAGAAAGGTTTTTAAGGTACTAAATCCGAAGTTTGTTGTATTAACCGAAAAAGAAGTCTGGCCAAATCTTGTTCGAAGAGCAAATAAGAAGAATATCCCAATATTTTTGATTAACGGTACAATATCAACAAAGTCATATAACTCATATAAAAAGTTGAGTTTCATCTTTAAACCTATTTTTTTAGGAATCTCAAAAGCATATATGCAAAGTGAAGAAGATGCAAAACGAATTCAGAACTTGGGCACTGCTAGTAAGGATGTTCAATGTGCAGGGTCTCTCAAATATGTTGTTACGGATGTTGATGCTCAAATAGTTGATAATATGAAAAAGTTTCTTTCCGATTGTGGTTTTAAAGATACTGATACTATTATTACGGCAGCATCAACTTGGCCAGGAGAAGAGCTTGCATTTGCAAATGCTTTTAACAGGTTAAAAGATAAATTTGATAATATTAAGCTTGTTATAATACCAAGGCATGTTGAGAGACGAGAACATATTATCTCTGAACTACAAGCAAATCAACAGGATTTTGTAATAAGAAGTAACTACCTTAAAACCAAAACAATTGACAAACAGGCTGATGTTATACTTTTGGATTCTACAGGAGAAGTAAAGCCCGTTTATGCTCTTTCTTCAATTGCATTTGTTGGTAAATCAATGTTTGATAATCACGGTGGACACAACATTATTGAACCAGCCACATTTTCCATACCTTTGCTTACAGGACCGAATACCGGAAACTTTCCAATCATTTCGAAAGATTTTATAAATGAAGAAGGCATTACCATTGTAAAAGACGAAGACGAATTATTTAATGTTCTCGCCAGTTTTATTGAAGATTCTGAGAAGGCTAATCAAGCAGGAGCGCGGGCTCGAGCTGTTTTGGATAAGAGACTAGGAAATCTTGAGAAAATAATAGATCAATTACGAATGACAAATTACTAATTACGAATTGCTGAAACAGTAGCGGAATGCGATTACATCGCGTTGAATGCAACTTCGTTGCGTTTAATGGCTACGCCGTTTAACAGTAGCAAGTGCAATCTTGGAACGCTGAGCCCCAGCTCGGCATTTAAGTAAATAGGTTGGGAAGCAACACCATCGTTTACAGTTTCTTCTTCTATTTACAGTATTTGGTGAGAAATCGATCAAGCATATTTGTGAAGTCTGCGATATTTCTTTTGTTGAATACAGGAGCGCCACCTGATATCTCACCTGCTTCACGAAGTTGTGTGAAAAGGTTTCGCATTGCCAAAGTCTCTTTTATATTTGCTTCGGTATACATCTTGCCTCTAGGGTCTGCAGCAAAACCATTTTGTGACACGACTCTATCAGCTAATGGAATATCTGCTGTTATGACGAGGTCTCCAGGCTCCATTAGTTCTACAATTCTATCATCGGCAACATCATGTCCACCGGGAACAACAATGCTCTTAAAAAGTGGGTTATTGGGGAGTTTAATATATTTGTTGGCCACAAAAATAACTTCTAGATTTCTTCGTTCGGCATTGCGAAAAACAATTGTTTTCAGCACATTTGGGAATGCATCCGCATCAACATAAATTTTCATAAGTGTATCCTGTTTCGGTTCATAGAACCGACTCTACAATGCCCATGTTCAAAACAAGCACCCACCGTAATTTACAAGCAATGTAGTGTCCGCTCTGTGAGCGGAAAAATATTTTTCATACAATTTTTGACAGTACACAAGCTGGTGTTTTTCGATTTTCAATTAACGAAGTGACTTAGAGACTCGGTGACCTCGTGACTCTGGACTAAAGCTTTCGAACCCCAATCTTCTCATCTAACAACCCAACACCCGACCAACGGGCGAGAGGCTTTAGCTCGCCTAAAGCAACGAGCACGGCGAAGCGGCAGTCTAACCAAATAATAGGTTTGCTACAATTGCATCGCCCATTTCTGAAGTTGATACGGGGCTTGTGTCTCCACTAGCAATGTCGCCTGTTCTTATTCCGCTTGATATTGTTTTTTCCACAGCAGCTTCTATTGCGTTAGCAGCTTCATCTTCACTGAAAGAGAAGCGTAGCATCATTGCTGCAGATAGAATTTGTGCACATGGATTGGCAATGTTTTTACCAGCAATGTCAGGTGCTGTACCACCAGCAGGTTCGTAAAGACCGAAACCACTATCGTTTAGACTTGCAGAAGGTAGCATTCCCATAGATCCAGTAATCATTGCGCATTCATCCGTTACGATGTCACCGAACATGTTGCCGGCAACCAAAACGTCAAATTGTTGAGGGTTCTTGACTAACTGCATTGTTGCATTGTCAATGTAGATATGTTCCAGTTCCACATCTGGATATCTTTCTGCTACTTCAGTAACAACCTTACGCCATAGCACCATAGTTGTTAAAACATTTGCCTTATCAACTGATGTTACTTTGTTTCTACGTTTTCTTGCTGCTTCAAAAGCTATTACTGCAATCTTTTCAATTTCAGGACGTGTATATGCCATTACGTCATATGCTCTCTCTTCTGCTCCTTCTCCTGAACATCCTTTTTCTCCAAAGTAGATTCCACCAGTAAGCTCTCTAATTGCTAAGATATCAAATCCATCTTTGCGAACTTCAGTTGAAAGAGGGCAAGCATCAAGCAAGTATTTTGATAATTTTGCAGGGCGCATGTTGCAAAACAGTTTGAAGTGTTTTCTAATTGGTAGAAGAGATGCTCGTTCTGGCTGTTCTGCAGGAGGTAAGTGTTCCCATTTTGGTCCGCCAACGGATCCAAAAAGTACAGCATCTGATTCTTCACAAATTTTTATTGTCTTTTCTGGCAGAGCCTCTCCACATTCGTCAATTGCAGCTCCGCCAACTGCTGCTGTTGTATATTCCATTTCAATAGAATATTTTTCTTTTACTGTATCTAAAACTTTTATGGCTTCTGCCATTACTTCTGTTCCTATACCATCGCCAGGTAAAATTGCTATTTTGTACATTGTTTGTTTTCCTTCGTTTGTTTGTAAATTGTTAAGGACTATATTTTACGATGCAACTTTAAAATATCCTTGAAAAAAATCAGTCTGTAGAATATCGTATATTAATACACAAAAACAAGAATAAAACTAAAAAAAAAGAAAGATTTCCCGTTTGTTGTACGTTATTATGTTTATATATTTGACAAAAGTAATAAAAAGTGTTAATAATGAGTCAAATAAATCATTAAGGGGAATATACACATGTAGTATGCTTCTTGGTTTTATTTGCCAATATTTCAAACCAAACATGAAAGGTGATGCTGTTATGAAAGAAAACAAAAAAACAGAAACTATAGCTTTTAGAGTTACAGAAGAAGAAAAAGAAGTACTAAATGAAGTAGCAGGTTTGATGAGAATGAATGTTGGTGCTCTTGCTGCAGCTATTCTTGGTGATTTCGCACTGGCCAGAAAACAACATGGTCGTTCTTTGAAGTGGCCTGTATCTTTTGAGTTTTTTGATGTAGAAGACAAATAGGTGATAGGTTAATAATTAAAGAGGCTGTCCAAAAACTTCACTTCCGTGCCCACGGGACAAGGCTACAGTCAGGTGTACTTGCAAAAAATGTTAGTTTTACTGCATAATAGCTGTAGCCGAGTCGCTTCGTCTCGGAGAAAACAACGTTTTTCTGAGTTTTGGACAGACCCTTTTTTTGCAAAAAAAATCGGCATTAAGCCGATTTTTTAAATTTTAAATATTAGTTTTACTCAATAATCAAGTTATGAGACGTCATCTCTGCTGGTTTATCAAGACCTAGTAAATATAAAGCAGTTGGTGCAATATCTGAAAGGATGCCAGCATCAACCATCTTTTTACCAACGGAATCATTTGCTACGTATATGCATTCAACCAAGTTTAGAGTATGACTAGTCTTAGGCATGCCAGTAACATAATCTTTTTCCTGTTCTGCATTACCATGGTCAGCTGTAATCAGCATTGAAGCATCAAGTTCAAGTAGTCTTTTCTCTATTTTACCGACGCATTCATCAACAACTTCAACAGCTTTTGTTGCTGCAGCAAGGTTACCTGTGTGACCAACCATATCGCAGTTTGCATAATTTACAACAATCAATTCATAAGGGTTGTTTTCTAGACGCTTAAGAAGTTCTTCTGTCACAGTATATGCGTCCATTTCTGGATGACTTGCAAATGTTGCAGGGTCAAATGTTGAAGGAACTTCAACCTGATCTTCTCCTGGGAATGGTGTAGTGCTCTTTCCATTAAAAAAACTTGTCACATGACGGAATTTTTGTGTTTCAGCAATTCTCAATTGTTTCATACCAGCTTTTGATACAACATCGCCAAGGAGGTTAGGCATTCCATCACCACCACCCATTGGTGAAAGCAGAAAACTATCAAATTCATCCCAGTATCTTGTGAAACCAGCATATACAATATCTCTTACCGCATGACGATTGCCTTGATAGTTATTTCCTAGAAATGCTTTAGACAGTTGGATTGCTCTATCTTGGCGGTAATTTGTATGCAATACACTGTCACCATCTTGAATACCTTTAAATCCACCAATAACGTAAGGAAGAATATATTCATCAACCATCTCATCACCATCAGGTGTTGTGTCATTGGCATAGCTGTAATCTACAACTTCTTCCATAGAAGCAGCTTCTCTGCCTTCTGCACAAACCATGCAGTTGTAGGCTATATCTGTTAAATCCCAGTTTTCAGATCTATCCATTGAATAGTAACGTCCCATTGTTGTGCCAATTACACAATTGCCAACTTTTTCCATTTCAATTTCTAAGCGTGCAATATACTCTTTACAACTTCTTGGAGGTGTATCACGTCCATCAAGGAAAGGATGTATAACAATTAGACCTTCTGCAAATTCTTTGCGAGCTTGTGCCATTAATTTAAAAAGATGTTCCTGATGAGCGTGAACGCCTTCGTCCTGCAGAAGTCCCATTATATGAAAAGCAGAACTATTTTTCTTCCAGTTTTTAATAAGCTTTGCCCATACAGGACTCTTAAAGAGTTTCCCATTTGAGAGTTCATCATCAATTCTTTTTAGCTCTTGAATTACAATACGTCCGGCACCCATATTCAGGTGACCAACTTCACTCGATCCTTGATATCCAGCTGGTAGACCAACAGCCACACCAGAACAGTCAATCTTTGTCCACGGGTATTTTGCCTTGAATGCATCTATGTTTGGTGTCTTTGCATTGTAAACAGCATTTGCCTCAGGATTGTCATTTAAACCCCAACCATCTCTAATAATAATTGCTACTGGTCTTTTCATTATGTTTTCTCCACACTTTTATGTTCAAAATTAATAATCATGTATTATTGCAAATTGAACATATAATTTCAATCACGAAAATTATTAACAATAAAAAAAACGATTTTTGAATAGTTGTTGAACGATAGTGGAATGCGATTGCCACGGCATTGCGCTTGTTGCTTTAGGCACACGACCAAATGGAAGTGAGGCTGGTGAAGGCGACAGCAATGGAACGTAGTGTAATGTCCTATCTAAAGCCTCTCTCCCGTTGGTCGGGTGAAATTTATAAGCTATAAAGTTGTGAACCCTTAGTTTTACGGTTGGGAAAAAAAGTATAGACTTCAAACAATAAAAACAGGAAATAATATTCACGGTTTTATCCATTTGGGTGATACTTTTTGATAAATGTTATAAAATGCTTAACAACAGAAACTTAAATGTTGTTTGTGAAATTAATCCAAAAATACGCTCTGCGATTTACGCCTTGGGAAGCCATTCAGTTTTTTATGGAATAAAAATCAAAAACTGGGTTTCAAGATTGGTTTAGATTTTGCTTTGCAAACAGTAAGATAGTACAGGTGTACATCTTATTCTGTTTAAAAAGTGAAATATGAGCTGATATTGAAAGTTATTGTTTTTGAAAGAATGGCTTTCCAAATCTCAAACTAAAAAATAACACAACCGTAAAATCAAGGGTCAGAAAATAAAAGTAAAAGAAATATTGACGGATTTAATCTAAACTGGTATAGTTGCACTAGTTTAGGTTGAAAAAGGACTCTTAAAATGACTTTATTTGAAACTGATATATCCCCACGGGCACGGGAAACATATAATGCATTACGTAACCGCATTAAGGACTTGCCTTGTGGTGTTCCTTTGCCGTCGTTATCCGATATTCGCAGCGAATTAGGTGTAGG
>Ga0307987_1000878_pt1 | contig 17144 bp, 12 predicted proteins | sample EllFjometagen181_FD_203157 | JGI IMG/M metagenome (GOLD analysis project Ga0307987, IMG submission 203157) | Marine microbial communities from Ellis Fjord, Antarctic Ocean - #181 | ecosystem: Environmental > Aquatic > Marine > Unclassified | place: Southern Ocean | collected 2014-10-08
TTGAAAAGCGGATATTCAACGTGTGGTTTAAAAAATAATCCCCCATGATTAAAAAAATCAACAGGGTGCCGTTGACGATTTCAACCGTGGCGGCCGGCAGCCCCAAAGATATTTGGATGGCATCGCCTCCCACAAGAATACCGGCAAAAAATATGCCCGAGATAATGGCGTATAAGGGGTTCAGTTTGGCAAGCCAGGCCACAATGATGGCGGTAAAGCCATACCCCGAGGAAACCGAGGCGGGATATCCCAGATAATGGTGGATGCCGGCTATTTCTCCCACGCCTGCAAACCCGGCAAGTCCCCCGGAAATGGCCATGATAATCAGGCTGGTTTTAAGAAAATCGATACCTGCATATTTGCCGGCATCTGGATTTTCCCCCACCACCCGGGTTTCATATCCGAACCTTGTTTTGTAAACTACCACACAGAGGATAATGGCGCAGATAACAGCTAAAATCAGGGTGGAATAGTGGATGCGAGATCCAGGGATCACCCCCAGTATGGCTGATTCGGGAAGATTGTTGGTGCCGGGAAATCCAAACCGGGTGTTTCCCTTCCAGGGGCCGACAATGAGCATGGTTAAAAATTCAGCACAGATATAATTGAGCATCAATGTGGAAATAACCTCATTGATGGAATATTTGATTTTAAGGATTGCAGGAATGATTCCCCATAGGGCACCGCCAATAAATCCTGCGAAAAACATCAACGGGACAATGAAATAGGAGGGAAGATGATCTCCAAAGGTGAGGCCTGTCCAGGTGGAAAAAATAGCGCCCATGAGCAGTTGGCCCTCTGCCCCGATATTCCAGAATTTGGCCCGAAAGGCCAGGGTGAGGCCTGTTCCGATGAGAATCAAAGGGATGGCCTTGGTCAGGGTTTCTTTAAATCCGTAGAAGGACCCAAAAGACCCTAAAAATATTTCGGAAATGGCATAGAAAGGATTTACCCCGGCAACAAGGAAAATTATACTGACGACCAAAAGGCCTGCGGCCAGGGAAAACACATTGGTCATCAGGGATCTTAGGGGGGTTATATTGTATCGATCGCTTGTGGTAATTTTTATCATATGGATACGCTTTCCTTGGAGCCGGCCATCATAAGGCCGATGTCACTGAGTCTTTTATCATCGGAATTTAAAATTCCCATGAATTCTCCGGCAAAAATAACCGCCACCCGGTCGCAAAGCGCAAAAATTTCTTCAAGGTCTTCTGAAAACAACAATACCGAGCTGCCCTGTTTCCGAAGTTCCAAAAGGTGCTCCCTTAAGAATTGGGTAGCCCCCACATCCAGGCCATAGGTGGGGTGGGATGCCACTAAAAGCCGTGGCTGTTCACTGATTTCTCTGCCGAGAATTAATTTTTGGATATTGCCGCCGGACAAATTTCGGATCTGGTTGTTAATGGAATGGGTGGCGACTTTAAAATCGCTGATAATGGTTTTGGTATGGTTTTTCACCTGGCTGTACTTGAGGAAGTAGCGCTTGGAAAATTTTTCCAGGTGGTGTTGTTTTAAAATGGCATTGTCATAGAGAAAAAGTCCCGGCGCAATTCCGAAACGGATTCTTTCTTCGGGCACGTGGGAGACACCCTTATCATAGATATGGCGGGGGGATTTGTTGGTGATATCCTTTTCATCCATCCAGACTGATCCCGAATGGATTTTCCGGATGCCGGTGATGGCTTCAGCAAGTTCCCTCTGGCCGTTCCCTGCAACCCCTGCAATACCAAAAATTTCGTTTTCAAATAATTCAAAGGAAATGCCCCTTACTGCAGGCATCCCTTTGTCTCCTGTGACATGGATATCTTGAACCGACAGAACTTTTTTGCCTGGCGCAAGTTTTTCCTTGTCAATATTAAAGACCACATCCCTTCCCACCATCATCCGGGCCAGGGATTTTTTATCGGTATCAGCGGTGTCGGCATGTCCGACGATCTGACCTTTTTGCAATACGGTTACCCGGTCACAAATATCCATGATTTCGTCTAATTTATGGGAAATAAAAATGATCATATGGCCTTCGGCCTTCATTTGCCGAAGGATGGATATCAACTCCTTAATTTCGACGGGGGTCAGCACCGAGGTGGGCTCATCGAGAATCAGCAAATCAGCACCATTTAAAAGGGCTTTGATAATTTCAATCCGCTGCTGCTCTCCAGCGGATAATTGCCAGACCCGCTGGTCCAGATCCATCTTGAAATCAAACTGTTTGGAAAATTCTTCCACTCGTTTCCGCAGTTTTATTTTCGGGAAAAAAAAGGGGGTGTCTTTATACCCCAGGGCAATATTTTCAAGGACCGAATGGTTCTGTATCAGCATGAAGTGTTGGTGGACCATACCAATGCCATGGTTGATGGATTCAACGGGAGTGTTGATTCGGATGGGGGACCCATTGATTTTTATCTGTCCAGAATCTGGCTGGTACAGCCCGTAGAGGATGTTCATCAGGGTGGTTTTCCCCGCCCCGTTTTCTCCGAGAAGGCCCAGGATCTCACCGGATTTTACATGGAGATTGATATCTTTATTGGCATGGATACCGTGAAATGACTTGCAAATGTCTTGCATTTCAAGGTGTTGTATTTTTTTCATATGTGGCTTTACAAAAAGGCCGGGAAACGTTCCCGGCCTTGTATTGTTTCTTTGTTTTTATAAATTATTGGGGGATGTCGCCTTTAATATTGTCCACATAATACATGATTTTCAAGAGGTCATCTTTGGATGCCTTGGCACCGGCCTGGATTTGAATGGTTCCTTTATTGTCGGCAATGGGGCCGGTAAAGGGTTCAAATACTTCCACGCCCTGTTGCATCTGCTCGTACCGTTTCATCACCAGGTCATAGGCGGATATTTTGCCAAATTCCTTGGTGTCAATCATGGCTTCCTTTAATTGCGGGACAAACTTGGGGTTGATCATGTCAGTGGTGCTGCCGCCCAAAATAGCTGCATTTTCCTTGGCCAGCCACCACATATCTTTATTGGTCCATTTGTCCGTATAGATATCTTCCAGGATGTCGGCATACATGCCCCCCCAGTTCATGAGCTGGCCTGACACAACAGAGTCTTTTCCATAGGGCTGCATGGCGGAGTAATGGGAAAAGGTGTAAATCTGTTTGCCTTTTTCCGTTACTTCCTGGCCCACTTCAATGACGGCTGGTGTGTCTTCGGTGAATGCCAGGGCGTCACACCCTTGGGCAATAAGGGATTGGGCCGCTTCCTTGGCTTTGTCCGGTCCGTACCAGGCATAGATCCAGCGGACATTGAGTTTTGCTTTCGGGTTGGCGGCTTTGATGCCAAGGGCATAGGCATCGATGTGGCGAACCAGTTCCGGGATGGGAAAGGCCGCTACATAACCGATTTTATCGGTCTTGGTCAGGGCACCGGCCATGAGACCGTTCAAATAGTACATCTGGTAAAGGTCACCAAAATAGGTTCCCACGTTGGCAGCCCGTTTAAATCCGGAGCTATGCATGAAAATTTTATCTGGATATTTGGCCCCGGCTTTGACGGTGTCGTCCATATAGCCAAAGCTTGTGGTAAATACCACGTCACATTTTTGTTCCTGGATCAAGCGGTCAATGATTCTGGCGCTGTCCGCTTCTGCAACCGATTCCACAATAACGGTATCAAGCCAGGGAAATTTTTCTTTGGCAAATTTGCGGCCGAGGTCGTGGGCATGGGAAAAACCATAATCGCCCACAGGACCGACATAAATAAAACCTGCCTTGAGTCGTTTAGCAGGTGCTTTTTCTGCTGCGGGCTCGACAGGTTTTTGGGTTGAGTCCGATATTTTTTCTTCGGACTTGGTGTCCGTTTTTTCTTCTTGTTGTCCACAGGAAACAAAAAACAGGCCACACAAAAAAGCAAAAGACACTGCAACGACAAGGATTTTTTCTCTCATACTAAGCTCCATTTTAAAATTGAAAAAATTTGTGGGGGATAGTACGATATTTAGGCCTTTCCAGTCAACCATTATGATGCCAGACAGGGGGAACTCATTGGTATGGAAAGTAAGATTTATTGTTGCGAACGGTGTTTCGGGCCAGTGGCGCTGTGTTTTTTTCTATCGACAGGAAGAATAAAATATGCTTGAATGATTCCTTTTCGGGTGGGGCTGTACACAAAACATGTAATGAGGATCTTATGGCCAGTATATCAGATGTATTAAAAAAGTCGACCATTTTCAATTCTCTGGAAGAAATAGATTTCCAACGAATCATTCCCCTGTTTGAACAAAGGGAATTGCACACAGGGGATATCCTTAGCACAGCAGGAAACAGGGCCCAGTATTTTTTTATACTGGAAAGCGGGGCCCTGCTCCTGGCAATGGAAGATGGTAAATCCGTTGTGCTGGAGACACCTGGGGATTTCATTGCCATGGAACTTTTAAGCGACAGGGGCAGATATAAGACCACCATGACCGTCCTGGAAGATGGGATGGTGTTTGGTATTCATAGGTTGGCCTTTTTAGAACTTATCCAGGAGGATACCCTTGGGGCCGCTGCTATTATGCAGGCGTGGCAGGGATATCTTGATCAGACGGCGCCATTTGCCAAAAATATAGCGGACATTGATGTCCCTGCAATTTTTTAGGTTAAGGAGGTAAGGGTTTGTACGGAATAGAAGCAATTACTGCAAACAATGGATGGGCCATTTCGGCAGTGGGAATTACCATTGTATTTTCAGGCCTTGTGCTGCTTTCTTTTGTGATCGCACAACTTCACAAGGGATTGGACTTGTATGAAAATCCTCAAAAAATAAAAGGGTGGTTTTCCCTGAAAAAAAAACCGGTAAAAGAATCGGACAACTCCTTAGAAACTGAGGGAATACTGCTTGTCCTTACCGAGGAACAAAAGGAAATAGCCAAGCAATTTGCCCTTTTGGTCAGTACCCTGGAAGATCATTTTTCATTGCCCCGGCTCCTTGAGCTTGCCCGGATCAGCGGGGTGAAAAATTTTCATTCAAATTTGAACATACTTCTCAAGTCTGACATTCTCTTCCCGGACAAGGAAGGATTTTTCTGCTGGGACCAGGATCTGTATATCGAAACTATTTCACACTAGATTTTATAATTGGGCCAGCTTGAAAGATAATGACACCCAAGAGGACATAAAATGGATACCCTATTTTTAGAATTTTTTCAGAACACCGGTTTTTATTTATGCGACTACCGGAACATCATCATGATCGTCATCGGCCTGGTTTTTATTTATCTGGGAATTTCCAAGGATTATGAGCCTCTGCTCCTGGTCCCCATTGGATTTGGGATGCTCATGGGTAATATTCCCATCTTTAAAGGATTGGGGCTTGGTATCTATGAAAGCAACTCTGTTCTTCACTATCTTTATTTCGGGGTGACCCAGGGAATCTATCCCCCCCTTGTCTTCTTAGGCATCGGGGCTATGACGGACTTTTCCACCCTTCTGGCAAGACCCATACTCATGCTGCTAGGCGCAGCTGCCCAGACTGGGATTTTTATCACTTTTCTGGGGGCTCTGGCCCTGGGATTTCTTCCCAATGAAGCGGCTTCCATAGGGATTATCGGCGGGGCAGACGGTCCCACTGCCATTTTCCTCACTGCAAAACTTGCCCCTCACCTCATCGGTCCCATTGCCGTGGCTGCCTATTCCTATATGGCCCTGGTTCCAGTGATTCAGCCGCCCATCATGCGACTTTTGACCAGCCGTAAAGAGCGGCTCATTCGCATGGAAGAACCCAGAGAGGTCTCCAAAAGGGAAAAAATGATCTTTCCTATTGTGGCTTTTTTGCTCTGCTGCTTTCTGGCACCGGCTGCCTTGCCGTTGCTTGGCATGCTTTGTTTTGGGAATGTTCTTAAGGAAGCTGTGGTAACAGAACGCCTTGCTGTCACGGCCCGGACTTCCATCATTGATATTGCCACCATCCTTCTCGGGGTGACCGTGGGGGCCAGTACGCAGGGGGATGTATTCTTGACCTCCAAATCCGTGGGTATTTTTATCCTGGGTGCGGTTTCTTTTTGTATTGCCACGGCCTGCGGAGTTCTCTTTGCCAAGTTCATGAACCTGTTTTTGAAAAGCAAGATAAATCCATTGCTGGGAGCTGCCGGTGTATCCGCCGTTCCGGATTCCGCCCGGGTGGTACAGATTGTGGGGCAGCAGGAGGATCCCACCAATTTTCTTCTCATGCATGCCATGGCACCCAATGTGTCCGGGGTAATTGGATCGGCCATTGCTGCCGGGGTTCTCTGGAGTCTTATGGCCAAGGCGATGTAGGGCGTATTCCCATTGGCAAGCCGTCCGTTGTATCCGGGTACCGGAGATGGGCAATCTGGAACGGCTCCATGCTGCCGATAAAACATAGCGGTTTTCACCCAATTTCCATGAGGGTCCTGTCATCGGGGTGATTAAAAAGGGTTAGGGTGATCAGGCTGGCAATACCGAATGTTTTACCCGGGCCGCGGTCAGCTTGGGACCATCCTGGCGGAGTGATTTTTGAATCCAGAGAAAGGGTGGATTATAGATAGAGCCGAAAACGCCAAGCCCCTCGGTTTGATCTGTCAGTTTTTCAAATATTCGATCAAGATTAGGACTGGTATAATTGATACTCTGAAAGTCTTATGACAGTTTCCATTAGGATAATAATCATTGAGTCGGAAAAATTGGAAAAACTCAATTTTTTATATTAGTAAGTGTAATCTGGAAAAATTGCCTGTGTCAATGTCCCGGTTCATATATTTGAATGGAAAATTCCATTCTGGAAAAACTTAAGACACCAGATGTAGTGGTTCAAAAATTTCGGCAGGACTGAGCCCTGAATACTTATTGTCGCTGACGGATTTTGGGTGTCCCTAAGCACTGGAAAACCAATTAAACGCCTTTTAAACAAAGGCTCTCACTCCATATGATAGACACTATAGTCAACCTCAGATACGAAATAATCCGGTTAAAAAACAAAATTATTTTCCGTCCAGAAAACTCAAGATTATATAAGACCGATGATCGTCAGGAATAGCTTAATTAATCATTACTCTTGTATCTATTCCAATAGATAAAAAATAACATCGTGTATACCCGTATACCCCTCCCCAATCTTCTTACCAGAGAATTATCGCCAAAGTATTTTTACATTACAAGTATCCAAAAAATCGGTTTTTGACCACAGCAGTATGAACAAAATTTATCATTGTAATATAATCAAAAACAGGCAAGCCGGTTTTTTGCTGCACTTTATATGAATATGGAGGCAGATCACTACATTCCAGAAGGATTGCTCCAAGATCAGGATTCGCTTGGGTCATCTCTTCTATTGTATCCAATAATTCTTTTTCTATCTTTGAAGAGTCAAGTGTCCCTTTTTCCTCAAGTATTGCCTGCTTAAATTCTTTTTTATCTTCCATTCCCGCTATCACCATTGGAATTATTTTGGGGTCCACACCAACAGCATTAAAATGTTTGTTGGTCAGAGAGGATTTGTCCGCTGTGACAATACCAATTTTCTGTCCAGGTTTTAAAATCTGAAATATAAAAGGGATCTGTATAAGACTTGAAAGAAAAACAGGAACAGATACTGAAGCTGCCACCTCTTTTTGAAACAGAGCCGTAAATCCGCATCCTCCGGTAATTGCCTTGACTCCCTGTGATTCAAGCGCCTTTGCAGCAGTGATAAACGGTGCGACCAAAGCGCTGTCTTGTTCTTTTATCAGACGTTTCAGAGATGCCTCTTTGACTTTAATATATTGTACAGGAAATGGAAATGTGGTGGCATTTCCCACATTACCGGGGAGGTATGGAATGTTCACATTTAAAATAATAATACCGATTGAAATTCCATACCAGGACTGCTGTGTATTCGTTACTTTATAAATGGCCATTTGCTTTTCCCTTTTATTTAATTAAAAAGCGCGGGAACAAATAAGGTAATCTGTGGTATATACGTTATCAAAAGTACAATAATAATATTTGCCAAAATAAATGGTAAAATAGCCTTGCTTATTTTTTCAATGGGTTCTTCTGAAATGATTGAAGCAGCAAAAAGACAGCACCCTACCGGCGGAGTTGCAAGCCCGGTAATCAGATTAATACTCATAAAAATACCAGCATGCAAAGGATCGATATGCAGCATATTAAACAGAGGGATGAATACGGGGGTTACAATCATTAAAGCCGGTATACTGTCCATGAACATTCCCAGGAAAAAGAGTAGAAAGTTTATGAACAGCAGTATTTGCCATTTTGCGGAAACATTATTCATCAACATTTCTGCAAATCTCATTGGCAGTTGTTCGTTGGATAAAGCCCAGCCAAACAATGCGGCAGCAGCAATAATAATAGAAACACTACCTGTTTCTATGGCCGAATCCTTAATAACGACCAAAAGCCTTTTAAAAGATAGGGACCGATAAACAAAGAGAGCGATGAATATGGAATAAAATGTTGCAATCACGGCCGCTTCTGTCGGGCTTACAATGCCAAGCAATATCCCGCCTAGAATAATAACAGGCAACATAACAGCAAGAAACGCATCTGCAATTATTTTCAATCCCTCTTTCACGTTAATCTTTTCTTCCCTTCTTGGAAGGTCATGTCTTATTCCGTGTATTTTCACAACTGCCATTTGTGCCACGCCGACCATCACCCCGGGAATAGCACCGGCAAGAAACATATCCCGTATTGAAACCTGGGCAATTGAACCGTAGATAATAAACATGATGCTTGGAGGAATAATGGGACCCATTGTGGAAGAGGCTGCCGTTACTGCCGCACTGAAGCTTTTTGAATATCCTTTTTTAGCCATTGACGGAATCATGACGGAACCAATTGCCGTTGTATCTGAAATGGCGGTTCCTGTAATACCGCCAAAGAACATGGAGACAACGATATTAACATACGCAAGATTTCCTTTTACTCTACCGACCATTAGATCTGCAAGCCTAATAAGTCTGTCACTGATTCCGGCTTCCGACATTATCTTTCCTGCAAGAATAAAAAAGGGAATTGCGAGAAGTATAAAAGAATCAAATGACCTTAAAAGTCTTACTATTACGATGCTTAAACTAATGTCTGAGCCTATAAAATACACCAGAGTTGAAGCAATCAATGCAAAGGGTATGGGAATTCTGATTGCCATTAAAAGGAAAAAACAGACAATCATTAGAATTATATATGTCATAATAAATCTCCGAGTATTTATAGTTCAAGTATTTTTTTAATTAGAAAGAGCAAAATCAAAAGTGCGCACAAAGGAATGGAAAGATATACGATACCAACTGAAAACCAGGGTATGATAGGCGTATGGACGGACCACATGGAAATAGAATGCCTTAGCCCCATGACAATAAGAATAAGAGTGACACCTATCATTATGGTGCAGTGACCCAGGTCAAAAATAGATTTTAACCGGTTAGATGCCCTGTCATAGATAAACTCAATCTGGGCATGACCGCCTTCAATATATGAAACACCGCTTCCCACTAGCACGATAAAGATGTATGCGTAGCGTGAAACTGTATTTGACCAGGCGATGGGGTTATTAAAAAAATATCGTAATACGATGTTGACTCCCAGGACGAGAATCAATCCAACCATCAATACAAATAAAAAGAGCTCGCTTGCGATTTTCAGTTTATCCATACTACTGCCGACTATTGCGATAGCCATTTCTTTTTTTGTTGTATTTGCCATTGAAAAATCCTTTTTTAGCTTACTTCAACGCCCTTGTGTGGATTATAAAGTATAAAATTAAGTCTACTTCCTAAGTCTCATATAAAGCTTAAAAAAAAATGCCTGGTGTTGAAAATATCTCAAATTAAATAATTTAGTTGTATCAATTTAGTTGTATCATTTGCAACACCAGGGCATTGTATTCGTGATTATTTTTTAGATGCTTCAGGAAGCCTTGCATTTGGATCAAGGTATTGAATCTCCTTGTACCAAGTTTTCCATTGCGGCTTTTTAGTAAACCATTTATCGTAAACTTTTTCAGAAGCTTTTTTAAACTCAGCAGTATCAGGATATGTTATCGTACTTCCCTCTGCTTTAACCTTTGTAATATATTCATTTTCCCTTGTATACTGCCATGCATCCGTTAATTCAATAGATGCAGTTGCAACCTCTTTCACAATTTCTTTTTGTTCGTCGCTCAGTTTTTTCCAGGTTTTAGGTGAGATAAATAGTATTTTCTGTGTCCACATCTGATTCAAAATGGCATAGCTTGATACCACTTCACTCATTTTAAAGATACAATTGCAGTAAACGCCAAGATCATCAGCCTCTACCATGCCTGTCTGTAAGGAGGTATAAAGCTCACCCCAGTCAGTCGGGGTAACTGTAAATCCAAAGGATTCATAAATATCGATAAACAGGGGATTTTGCATACATCTGAGTTTTATGCCTTTACAATCTGCGAGGTTGTTTATGGGCTTTTTACTGGCAATTGCAAATCCGTTGCAGTCAGAATATATACCCAGAGCAATCATACCGGTCGCAGTACTGACTTTTTTTAGAATTTCTTGAACAACCCCTGAACTTCTTGCAACTTTGTAATGTTCCATGCTTTTGAAAAGATAAGGAAGCTGCAGGAACTGAATATCATCATAATAACCTGCTATATGGCCTGCACTGCTTGCCGCGATATCAATCGTACCAGCTTTAGCAAACTCTAATGCCTCTTCTTCGCTACCGGTAAGCGTGCCAGGATAAATAGATACTTTTATTGCACCATCTGTCTTTTCTTCAAGTAAAGTTTTAAATGTCTCAGCAAGCAGTTGATCGGCATCATACACATTGTTTTGGTGTGCAAATTTCATCTTAATGGTACCTGCAACAGCATAAGTTGCTCCAAATAGTATCATACAAGTCAGAACAGCAATAGTTTTTTTGATGACTCTAAATTTAAAAATTTTTTCATGGGCCATGGTTTGGCCTCCTTTTAAAAAAAGTTGATAATTTTTTTGTAAACCAAAGTTATAAATAATGAACTGAGCTTCTTATCTCACATTTGGTACCTGATTTTCTGCATCACCTCCTTAAAATACTAACTGTTTATTGCTTTTTTATTACTTTCCCATTTTTAAAATATCTTCAAGCCGATTTCCAGCAGCCTGGTACTTTAATATCTCCATTGCTTTTTCGGCAACAACGCTGCCGCCTTCAACTGGCGGCAGACCTCCCTGATAGATATTTGTGATAACCGTATACTCATACCCGATATTCGGTAATTCACTGTACAGGGCCGCTTTTTTTTGTGCTTCAGAATCTTTCAATTTAAGCACAAGATAGGCAGACATACTTTTTGAAGATAATGCATCTCCACCAGGACGTTCGCCGATAAGCACGATCACAAGGTTACAGTCAATGCTGTCTGCGATACATTCTGAAAGCTTAACCCTGCCATAGTGTACAAACATGGTCTTACCCATGGAATAGTCTTTACTCGTTAAACCATCCATCAGAACTGGAAGAAGTTCAGAAACATTATGGTGAATTGCTTCGGCACTTAGTCCGTCTGTGACAACAATCTGCACATCGTTTCCTTCGGGCAAAAGTGTTTTCAAAGTTTCCATGGGAAATTTAGAACCGAATTCAGGATTTTTAAGGTGATCCGCCTTATTCTGAGCATTTGTTTGAAATTCTCTAAAAGAAAATTCAGAAAATTTATCAATTTTAAGCCTACTGTGCACGGCTTCTCTGCCCACGGATTGATTTGTCCTGAGAAACTGTTGTACCTTAGTTATTGGCCTGGGTCCTGCATTTTTAAAACCAGGGGCTGTCGGAAGGGATTCGTGGAGTCTCTGAAACTCAATATCCGAATTGATAAAGAGTTTCGGATCACCCCAGTGTGGTCCGCGTGTGACTGTCCCGCATGGAGATTGATTAAAAATACCTTTTTCAACTGCCCAGTGTAAAAATTCAGGAGTGGGGTTTCGATCATAGATTTCACGAAGTGTCTGGTCATCGTGCCCACTATTTACAAAGTGAGCCAGCATCCTGTCGGTGCCCAGGTAAACATCCATAAAAAAGCTTGCACCTGCTGCCGCAGCAAGTTGAGCTGCCATTTGCTGGCCTTCAAGATGAGAATCAGAATGCATGGTGTAGCTTGGGCTGATTCCCATGGGGAGTCCAAGAAGTTTTCCCATGAAATTATCCTGGAGTGTGGATACCATCAATTCAAAATCATTGAGGTGGGTTTCGGGACCGATGAAACCTGTAGCATTATTGACCATAAAGGGATCATACCGGCGACATAACCCATAACACAAGGCTTCACATGTGGTCATATCCATATCATTGTGTTTGCGATAACTCATTTCGCTGCCCTGCCCAGTTTCAAAATACATGAACTGCTCTGCCATATCCTTGAGTGGACCTTTTTTTGCCATGGTGCGGTAAGCTTCATCCATAAAATCCACTGTAACGTCAAACTCTTCGGTCAAGGCTTGCTCAGTCCCGGCAAAACTCTGAAACAAAATTTCAACGGGTGCTCCATGTTTTAGAGCAGTTAATTGAGATTTTACATGACCTAGAACACATATCTGGGTGGGCGCGCCGGTTTCTCTGCGAAGTTTATCCAAGTGCCAAAGTATGGAAACAATATTATCCACCGAACCATCGGATGGGTTGACCCCGATAAGGCAATCACCCATGCCCATGGCGAGGTCTGTGTAGACCATCATGGAAATGGCATCAAGATTATCTTTGGGATGGTTGGGTTGCAATCGAAATGATAGCGTTTTGGGTAGCCCGATCAGGGTTCTTGCCCGGGTGGGTTTGAAAAGTTTTCTTGGTACAAAAACCAGCTCATGAATATCCATTAATTTTGTTAATGCCGCCACAGTAACAGGTGTCAATGCCCTTCCAATGGCCATGATTCTGGTCCCTTCACTCCGCAGGATAAGGTCTTTTAACTCCCCGAGAGTGAGGGGTGACAATTCCTCAAACGTTCCTCTATCAATTTCATATCCTGCTCTCATAACTGAATCTACATTGCCGTTACTGTTGGTGAGAGGTGTGTCATAGAAATGCTGCAATGTTAATGACGACAGAATCGAGCGTGCTGCTTCCCGAACCATTTCATTTTCAGCCGCAAGACCTGTGGTACGATCACCTGCCTTGCTGATGTCGGCGGCACCCAGAAGTTTTTTTAAGCCTTTAAAACTAAAATTTTTGTTCAAGATAGTGCAGGAATAAACCTCTTCTGGTCTGGGAAAGGGTATATCAATGTCCTTTAGCGGTACGAGTTGTTTCATTCTCTCTCTTTTCCTTTTATCAATAGTTTAGTGAACCCCGTAAAAAGAAACCGGCACAATGCTACGGTGTAACCGGCCAATATTAACAAAATGCGCATTCCGATCAGGAATCTCGTCAATCACAATTAGATTGACCCTGGACTGCTGCCAGTTTGTGGTATAATTTCCAAGCGTCTTACCATAGTTTTCCGGTGCCAGTATTAGCAGAGGTATATCCGGGGGAAACGACACCCTTTTTAAACCTTCAGCCAAACTGACGCCCAATCCTTTAATTCTATCAAACGATTCACAGTCCGGGGCATTGAGAATTTGTTTTTCATTGTTTGTAATAGGGTTTGAAATGATTTGGATACAGGCACCTTTGGGGCTTTTTTTTGCAATAGAGAATACTCGAATAACTTCATCCAGATTCCCGTTGATTCGCAGACGGGCTACAATTGGAATATCTCTAACAGGCAACACATCAGAATTGGGTAAAAACATGGTTGATCCGGAAATCTCAGTGTTATGTAAGGTTAAGCCATAAACAGTGGCACGCCCCATATTTTCAGGACGCAGTGTTCTTATGTGGTTGGACAGTATCGGGGAAGCGACGATTCGCAGTGCAAGATCAATCCCAAAATCGCCATAATAGGTGGTGCCCGGAAGACTTTTCCCCTGGGCGAATTGGTATATGAGTTCACCTACTCCTCCGGAAAAAGTGATGGCTTTTTCAGTCCGATCAGAATTCATGTTGAATGGCGTTTGTTGATGTAACTTTGCTATGGGAACCTTGAAAAATGACAAATCACCGCTTACCATCGCTTCCAGTGCTGCAATATAAAAATCAAGAATGGCAGCGGTTTCCGGTGGATCAAGAAAATCTCCTTTACTTTTTGAAATGGAAAAATGATCCATAAGTTTTTGACCGTAATAGGAGATATGTTTCAGCAGATAGCTCCCCGGCTCAAATTGAAAATGCCTGGCGCCCACATAAAAACAACCGGTTTCGTTGACTTGGCCTGCCTTCCCTATTGCCGGGTTGGTCGTTCCACCGCCAATATCCAAATTGATGATGGATCGCTCAGGATAATGTCGTGACAATGTACAAGTGCAACCCATAAATGCTAACCATGATTCGAGATTAGGATCATCAGCGGTTGCAATAATTGCCTCACCGACCCTTTCTCCAACCAGCTTTGCAATGGCATCGGCATTACGTTGTCTGGCGGCCAGGCCGGTAATGATAACGCCGCCAGAAAATAGATCCTCGCTTTTAACTTTGCTTTCATCGAGCCACTTTTCTAAATAAGCTTTCAAGCGAAGTTCATCAATCATCTCTCCTTCAAAGGGTGTGAACTCGGACGCTGAACGATAGATAACCTGAGGGTCTCCTAATGCCATTCTGCCGGTTATAGAGTTAAGGCCGACACCGGCAACTGCAACCATTGCACTGCTTGTGGTTGAGCCAAAATCCAGACCTATCATTTTGACCCTGTCTTTGCGATTGAATGCTTTTGAATGACTGCTCATGTATTCTCCATGTCAAAAAGCTACTCTTTTATTCTTGGTACTTTGATTGATATATCAACTGGTATATCAACTGGTATATCAATCGTCAATCGTTTTTTTAATTATTTTTCAGGTGCTTACAAAAGATGATGTTTTTTTTACTATAAAATAATTTATGAAAAACCATCTTCATGAAACCGAAATTTTTTTAAAAAATCAGAAAATACAAATCATACGCTAAATAAATGCAAACAGATTAAAGATCTTTTAGGCAACTGGATGTTGTTATTCCATCATAAAAAAAAAGATAAAAATTTGATTTACCCATTCACGTATCATCTCAATCTTGTTTTTCCCCTGTACAAGTATGCAATGATTCATTATGTATAAGAAATATTAGGACTAAGTTAATATGATGATAAAATACGTGACTCTCAGGAATACAAAAGAACATGACATCAACTAAAAAAAAAGCATATGAAAATCTCAGGTATCGAATTATTACCCAGAAACTTGCACCAGGCGAGCTCTTAAAAGATAAAGATTTAATGGATCAATATGGAATCGGACGCACGCCATTGCGAGAGATTATCATAGAACTACAGAATGAGGGGCTTATCAATCGAGTTGCCAGGGCCGGTACGTGGGTAGCACCGATGGATTTTGTCTTTTTAAAGCAAATTACAGAGATAAGAATAGGCCTGGAAGGCATAGCAGGTGAGCTGGCAGCAGAGAGAATTTCAGAAGACCAATTGGAACAGTTGGAACAAATTTTAGCAAAGGTTGGTGTACTTGAAGCAGAAGAAAAATTGAATATTGAAGAGTTGATTAAATGCGAGTCCCAGTTCCATAATGTCATCTATGCAGCGACAAATAATCAAAAATTAGAGACGTTATTAAAAAGTTATCAGAGTATCGGCGCCAGATTCTGGCACTACCTTGCATACAACCGAGAGGAATTATTCAAACAGTTTGAAAGCCAGCGACAGATGTTTTTGGCCATTAAAAAAAAGGATAAAATTAAATGCAAGGAAATTATGGAGCAACATATCCGCGATTATATGGGTATTATTGATAGAAAAATAAAGCTGCTGAATGGCACTCTTGATCCAAACGATTAAATATTCATCATATTTTTGATAAACATAACACTGGTATGAAGCTTGGGCGGTTGTCATTTGCAAATGTGCAGGGCTGAGAGAAGTAATATGAAGTAATCGGCTTAGGTACCGGGCGAGTCTTTTAAGGAGCATCTCAGAGGTAACATCTTCTCAAAAATTGAATTATCTTGTGATGAGCTTTTATGGCATAATTAACCAGGAGTCAAATTTTAAAAATTGCCGATCGCTTCTTTCTCCAGTCCGGGCTTTTTAAATATTTCCAGAATACTACATCTGGTATAGACAGCTTTTTTATCCTTGAACTTAAAAATCAATTGTATGGGAACTGGAAGAATCAAATTCATCAAGAGTCCATTACCTTATATTGGAGTTATGTTGCGAGTGGCCTTAACTGTCTGAATTTATAACAGATTTTGACTTTTCTCGTGGAAGTGAGTATCACCTTTAAATTCAATGACTTACACGATATTTGAAAAATCCAAAAAAAAACTGGCAACATAATTTTTTCGCAGTATTTCTTTATATCGAACGTCTGGTCGACATTACGCTGCATATCATTTTCTCGCGTTTATAATAGGCCTACACCTGTCTTTGATTAACATGCATTGAATACTAAACAGAAAAGTAAAAGAATTAAATACAAAGAAAATACACTTTTTTAAAAAAAATGGAAAAAAATCACGCAACAAAAAAAAGGCGCAACATAATTGGAGATAAAGCACCCAGATGGACCTCAACATAACTTGCATTATCGTGGCTTCAATTTATAACGGGAAACTGTTTCGATTTGTATCGGTAGCTTCAATATTTTTACTGTGAACTATTCAATGATTTTTCTCTCACGATGTTTGATTTAAAGGGGCGGACTATTATTAAATCGGTTCATTATATAAAAATTGATTTTTTATATAATGAAATGTTTCCAAAATAGCCAATGATTGGGCTGTGAAGACCTGGTCGGAGGCGATCCCGAGGCGGGGGGGGGGATTTCGGGCGTATCATTGATTGCAATTGCGTACAGGTTTTTAATGCAGTGGAGCGTTAAGAAAGCCGTGCTGTTTGAGGACCTACTGGACCGCAGTTCACGGCTTTTAGCGCAGCGGAATTTAGAACCTGTAGAAATTGTTCAATCCGTACGCTGAAATCTTCCCCGGCCGGTAAGGGCCTCCCACTCGCCAACAAAGTTCGGACCGATCTAAGTCTTCTGATTAAAAATAAGTGCTCCAAAGAGGGTTTCTTTGGGGCACTTATTGATTCAGATGGTGTTCTATCTAAATATCAGAATATCCCTATCAGAATATCCCTATCAG
>Ga0307987_1000879_pt1 | contig 17141 bp, 11 predicted proteins | sample EllFjometagen181_FD_203157 | JGI IMG/M metagenome (GOLD analysis project Ga0307987, IMG submission 203157) | Marine microbial communities from Ellis Fjord, Antarctic Ocean - #181 | ecosystem: Environmental > Aquatic > Marine > Unclassified | place: Southern Ocean | collected 2014-10-08
CTCGAGCGCATGGTCCTGGGTGCCGGCCACGACAACGCGCGGGCGGTGAAGATCCTGATGGGCCCTGTCGCTCTGATGGCTGGGTACCTGGCCCACCTGGCGGGGGACCTGGTGACCCCGGCCTCGGTGTGGGGAGGCGTGCAGCTGTTCTGGCCCCTGGACACCATGGTGGGCGGCTGGGGCTGGTGCTGGTGGTTCAACAACTACGACATCTTCCTGGTGCAGCTGGCGGGCTTGGTGCTGATGGGCTTGGCTTCCTTGGCGCCCCGCACCCGGCCGGTGCTGGCCCGGACCTTGCCAGCCGCGGTGTTGGCGGTGAGCATTTTGGGCTCTGTGATTCTGCTGCAGATGCGCCAGCAGGACTACGCCTACAGGGGCGACGCCCCTGACTACTACGCCCTCGAAGAGGCTTCGCTGCGAGACCAGCAGCGCCTGCTGCCGCCGGATCTGTACGGCCTGCTCACGTCCCTCGACGCCGCGATGCCGCTGCCCTTCTGATCTCGGTACGCGGAATCATACTCCCCCCGGGCGTGTCCACATCGCACCCCATCCGAAGTGCGGATAGTAGGTGGCGAACGCCTGCACTCCGCAACGCTCCAGGAGACTGTCATGAAGCTCGCTCTGCTCCCCCTCGTCTTCGCACTCGCTTTCCCCGCCCACGCGGGAGAGCTGGCAGGGGTCACCATGCCCGACACCGACACCCTGGCCGGGCAGCCTCTGGTCCTCAACGGAATGGCGCTGCGGGAGAAGTTCTTCCTGGACATCTATGTGGGTGGCCTCTACCTGCCCGCCAAGAGCGCCGACGGCGCCTCGGTCATCGCTCAGGACGTCCCCAAGAAGCTGCACATGTCCTTCATCTACAGCGAGGTCCCGGCCGAGAAGACCATCGATGCCTACCGCGAAGTCTGGGAGATCGACCCGACATACCCGGCCCAGAAGGCCCAGGCCGACCAGTTCTGCTCCTGGATCACCACCCTGGTGGCCGGCCAGACCATGACCATCCAGTACGAACCCGGCAAGGGCACCACCCTGCTGGTGGACGGCGCGGCCAAGGGCACCATCCCGGGTATCGAGTTCATGAAGCTCATCTTCGGCAACTACGTGGGCCCCAACGCCAACAAGGTGCTGCGGGTGGGACTGCTGGATCAGTAGTCCAGCACCGCCGCGCCACGACCCCGGCTAGCCTCGGAAGCCGGTGGCCACCACGAACAGCTCGACGCTCTGCTTGCGGGTGGCGTCGGGCTTGATGCGTCGGATCTTGGCGAAGTGTGGGCGCATGCCCTGCACGTAGCTCTGGGTCTCGGATCCTTCGAAGAGCTTGGCCACGAATGCGCCCCCAGGGGACAGCACCGCCACGGCGATGTCCAGGGCTCGCTGGGCCAGCTCGAGCTGGCGCAGGTGATCGCTCTGCTGGTTGCCTGTGGTGTTGGGCGCCATGTCGCTGACCACCAGATCGGCTGGGCCACCCAACATTTCCATGAGTCGCGCTGGTTCGACGTCCAGGGCGCTGCCTTGGATGAACTGGCCCTTGATGTCCTCGGGTATCTCGAAGTCGACCCCCACCAGGGACGCGACCCCTTGTTTCACGAGGTAGCGCGACCACGAGCCGGGGAAACAGCCCAGATCCACCGCGCGGCAGCCCCGCTGGATGACCCCGGTGCGACGCTGGATCTCCTCGAGCTTGTACACCGACCGAGCGCCGTAGCCGGCGTGCTTGGCCTTCTGGGTGTAGTGGTCGCTCCAGCGCTTGCCCAAGGTGCACTCCGAGAGGGGTTGGAGGCCCTGCTAACCGACGTGGGAAGGGCGCGTTGGGGCGATGCGTACGAGGCCCCGAACATACCGTTGACATCGGGCTCTTCCTACGAGTAGGCTACCACCAACTTCTGGGAGAACGCCATGGATCCGTCCCGTGTCAACCCACGTGTAGCCCTCATCCTCGTCGCCTTTGGCTGTCTGGCCCCCGACTGCGGTGACAAGCCGCTGCTGGACACCGGCGTCGACACCGCCGACACCATCGTCTCCGACGCCGACTACGACGACGCCGACGGCGATCTGATCATGGACATCCATGAAGGCGCAGTGGACGCCGACGAAGATGCCGACGGCACCGCCAACTACCTCGACACCGAGTCCGACGGCGACACCATCAACGACAAGATCGAGGCGGGCGATACGGATCCCTACACCCTGCCCATCGACTCCGACGGCGACGGCATCAAAGACTTCCTGGACAACGACTCGGACAACAACGGCGTGTCCGACGAGGACGAGAAGAACAGCACTGGCTCCGGTCCCGGCGACACCGACGAAGACGGCATCCCCGACTACCGTGACACCGACAACGACGGCGACGGCATCCTCGATGAGATCGAGATCGGCCCCAACGCCGGCAACCCACTGGACAGCGATGGCGATGGCACCGCCGACTACATGGACATCGACAGCGATGGCGATGGCATGGGTGACATCTACGAAGGCGGCACCACCGAGTGGGAAGACGACCCGGTGGACACCGACGGCGACGGAACCCCGGACTACCTGGACGAAGACAGCGACAACGACGGCACCTCGGACGCCTACGAAGGCGGCGTGACCGACGGCACCTCCGAGCCCCGGGACACCGACGGCGACGGCCTGTACGACTCCCAGGATCTCGACGCCGACGGCGACGGGCTGTCCGACATCGAAGAGCAAGCCACCTACGGCACCGACCCCTACGACGCCGACAGCGACGGCGACGGCCAGAGCGACGGCGCCGAGGTGCTCGCCGAGACCGATCCCCTCGACCCCACCAGCACCGTCGAAGGCGTCTACGTCGAGGTGCCCGAACGCACCCAGGTCGAGGAACAGTTCGAGTTCGACCTGTCCATCCAGATGGGCGACGTGGGCTTCCTCATCGACACCACTGGCTCCATGGGCTCCACCGCCAACGCCATGGCGTCGGAGTTTGGCAACATCGTCACCGGCCTCGAGACCGTCATCGAAGACATGGCCTACGGCTTCGCCACCTTCGATGACTACGCCTGCTGCGGCTACGGCTCGGGCTCCGACCGGCCGTTCATCCTCCAGCAGCAGATGACCACCGACACCGCCATGCTGCAGACCGCGCTGAACAACTGCCCCAACCACAGCGGCGCCGACGGCCCGGAGTCCTCCATCGAGGCGCTGTACCAGGGCATCACCGGCCACGGCTACGACATGTCTTGCGATGGGTCCTACACCTCCAGCGCCGACGTGCCTCCGTTCATCGCCAGCTCCTCCGACCCCTTCGGCGGCACCGGCGGCGAGAGCTACGATGCGTCCACCCCGGACGCCGGCACCCGCGGCGGCTTCGGCTTCCGTGACTACGCCTTGGCCGTGCTCATCTACGCCACCGACTACGACCTGCGCGATCCGGACAACATCGGTGGCTTCGGCTCCTACCCCACCCCGGGTGGTTGTCCCATCGACGCTGGGAGCACCGACGTGGTGACCGAGCTGGCCAACCTGGGCGGCTACGTCATCGGCGTCCACGTCAACTCCTACACCACCACCCCCTGGAACCAGATGACCGCCCTGGCTCAGGCCACGGGTTCCTTCGCGGACACCGACGGCGATGGCTCGGCCGACGACGAGCTGGTCTTCGCCTGGAACGGGTCCTCTACCTCGACCTTCCGCACCACCATCATCGACTCGGTGCAGCAGCTGGTGGATTCGGTGGTCTTCGAGCGGGTGGAGCTGCAGATCGAAGGTGACGACTACGGCTTCGTCACTGGCATCAACCCCGAGTACTACGAGAACATCGACCCGGACACCATGGGCGACGGCCTGGACTTCACCCTCGAGTTCCGCGGCGTGATCGCCGCCACCACCGAAGACCAGCTCTACAGCCTCAAGCTGAACGTCCTGGGCGACGGCGCCACCCTGCTGGACAGCTACGTCATCCTGGTGGTTGTGCCGGGCACCTCGTACTGACGGGGCGCCAGCGGCTGGCCTGCTAGCGCTTGACCTTCACGGCCTTGTTGATGGCTTTGTGTAGGCCTTCGAGGCCGTCGCCCTTGAGGGCGGAGAAGCCGATCAGCTCGTGCTTGTCGAGGTGGTAGTCGCTGGCCAAGCGCAGCAGGGCGCTGCGGCCCTTCTGGCGCTTGAGCTTGTCCAGCTTGGTGGCCACCACCAGCACGGGTAGGCGGGCTTCGCGCAGGGACCACAGCAGCTCGGCGTCCATGCCTCCGGCGTCGCGCCGAGGGTCGATGAGCATCAGCACCAGGCGCAGATCGCGTTCGCTGGCCAGGTAGCCTTCCACCAGCCCTTTCCAGCCAGCCTGCACCGCCTCTGGGACCTTGGCGAAGCCGTAGCCTGGCAGGTCGGCGAGCACGTAGCGCTCTTGCACCTGGAACAGGTTGATGGCCTGGGTGCGGCCCGGGGTGCTGGAGACCCGCGCCGCCCGGCGCACGCCTACCAGTCGGTTCAGGCAGGAGCTCTTGCCCACATTGGAGCGACCTGCCACGGCCACCTCGGGAAGGCCCACCACGGGGACCTCCTTGGGAAAGGTGCCCAGGAAACGGACGCGACCACCGGCGAGCTCTGTCTTCATGGCCGGTGGCTATCGCGTAGGGCGCGGGCGAGCCACGGCGGTCGAGCCGAGCACCCCGCTGCCGTCTTCGAGCTATGATGCTCGGCGGAGCGACCCCATGGAAGCCTTCCCCTGGGCCCGCCGGCCCGCCCCCTCCCGCACGGTGCAGCTAACCAAGGACGCGCCTCTGTACGTCCTGTCCGACGTACACCTGGGGGATGGCAGCCGTTCCGACGCTTTCGTGGGCAAGGATCGCGATCTGCTGGATCTGCTCGAGAAGATACGGGCCGAAGGCGCGCACCTGATCATCGCCGGGGACATCATCGACTTCTCCCAGGCGGGCAGCTTCACCCGCGTACTGCGCGCCCACGGCGACGTGCTCCGCCAGCTGTCGTCCATGGCCGGTGAAGGCGGGGTCACCTACATCTGGGGCAACCACGACTACGACATGGCCCTGTACCGGGACCTGCTGCGCTGGGATGTCTGCTCAGCGGTAGAGATCGGCGACGACATCCTGCTGGTCCACGGCCACCAGCTCGATCCGTACATCGCCAACAACCTGCGCGAGTCCGGGGTGGCCACCACAGTACACCACCAGATCGAGCGCTTCCTGGGCACCTGGATACGCCTGCCACTCGAAGACTTCTACACCTTGGCCGGCCGCTTGGTGTGGTGGTTCGCCTGGCACTGGACCTCGCTTGCGCGGGTGTTCTACAACACTCTGGCCAGCCTGGGCTTCCCCCGCAAAGGCCAGGAATACGAAGCCTACCTCCGGTATTGGATCCAGGCCCAGCTCGGGAACCCCATGGATCTCTGGCCCCAAGTCAAGCGTCACCTCGAACAAGGCCGACACCGTGTGTTGGTGTGCGGCCACTCCCACATGCCTGGCAAGGTGGAGATCCTCCCCGGTCGCTGGTTCGTCAACACCGGCTCTTGGACCTTCCGCTCCACTCAGTACGTCTACTGGGACGGCGAGGACTTCGAGGTTCGCGACTGGGTGCGGGACCTGATCATCGAGGACGAGCTGTACCAGCCCCTGATTCAGGAGCGCGTGCAGGGCATCACCTTCGACCAGTGGTGGCGCCATGAATACCGTGGCTGGCTGCGCTTCCGCAGCGCAGAGCGCAGACGCCGGGGGCTGGACAGCCGTCCCTGGTACTTGCAGGATTCAGAACAGACCACCGAGGACCCGCCCGGTGGACAAGGAGCCGGCCCATGACGCCCCTCGCTCTCCTGATCGCCGCCTCCCTCGCCCAGGCCGGGGCCCTGGATCACTACGGCGATCCCGCCGAAGCTCACTACGCCCTGTGCCGCCGCACCGAGCTCGAGGCCAGCGAGGACGTCGAGCGCATCGTAGGCGTGTGGAAGGCCTGCCTGAGCGAGGCCGAGCGCCTGTCCTACGACACCGTGCTTCCCGCCATTCGGGGCAACCTCGCCCTGGCCAGCGCCATGCTGGACGCTACCCGCTCCAATGCCGACACCCGAGCCGAGCGCCTCGAGCGTGCGCTGATCTCCGTGGCGCGGCAGCGGGACATCCAGTTTCGCCTCGACAAGCTTGCCCACGTCTACCGCCAGTACACCGTCACGGACCGGGGACGCTCGCGCATGGGCGCCTACCGGGACGTCAGCTTCCGCTGGACCAACCAGGCCTCCATCGACACAGGCCTCACCCAGGTCAACGAAGTGGTCCGTCGCTACATGGAAGATGCTGGCTTCCGCTGGACCGACTACGGGCACCAGTCCGCATCCCGAGCCGATCTGGTGTGCCGGGGTACCGTACGAGCCCGGGTGAAAGAACCCAGCGACACCGACCTGGACCAGCTCCCCATCGTCGAGACCATCATCGCCATCGACTCCATCAAGCTTCCGGGGGTCCAGCGGGAGATCCAGGGCTTCCTCACCTCCGCCACCGCTCAGGCCACCACCGAGCAGGGTGCCTTGGAGGCCTCCTTGCACGAGGCGGCTCAGTCCATGGCGGCCTTGATGCTCCACCGTGTGATCCAGACCTCCTTCGCCACAGCGATCGACATCGAGGACTACCTGGATCCCAGCCTGGACGATTATTAGGCGGGTCACACTCCCACCCAGGGATCCCCTATGAACGTCGATGGAAAGCACTACCGGACCGTGTGGCTCGATGGTGATCAGGTCGCCTTGATCAATCAGCCTCTGCTGCCGCACCGCTTCGAGATCGTGATGATGCCCACCTACCGCGAGACCGCGGAGGCTATCACCACCATGATCACCAGGGGCGCGGGCGCCATCGGCGCCACCGGCGCGCTGGGCATGGTGCAGGCGGTGTTCGAAGCCCCCGAGCGTGGCTTCCACGACTTCATCGCCACTGCCGCCACCACTATGCGCGACACCCGGCCCACGGCCCAGAACCTGTTCTATGGCATCAACCAGGTGCTGCGCGCTGTGGAAGCCTGTGGCGACGACATCGCCGCCGCCCGCGAGGCCGCCCTGGCCGCGGGCCAGGAGGTCGCCGACGATGACGCTACGTGCTGCGAGGCCATCGGGCAGCACGGCCTGGCGGTGGTGCCCGACGGCTCCAGGGTCAGCACCCACTGCAACGCCGGCTGGCTGGCGTTCGTGGACTGGGGCAGCGCCTTGTCGCCCATCTACGCGGCCCATCGCGCGGGCCGTAAGGTCCACGTATGGGTCGATGAGACCCGTCCACGCTCCCAGGGCGCCCGACTCACCGCCTGGGAGTTGGGCCAAGAGGGCGTGTCCCATTCGGTCATCGCCGACAACGCTACCGGCCACATGATGCGCACCGGCCAGGTGGATCTGGTGATCGTGGGCTCGGACCGCATCGCCATCAACGGCGACGTGGCCAACAAGATCGGCACCTACACCTCGGCCCTGGCGGCCAAGGCCAACGGCATCCCGTTCTACGTGGCCGCCCCTACCACCACCATCGACCCCCACTGCGACCACGGCGATGACATCCCCATCGAGTGTCGGGACCACGACGAGGTGCGCTGGACCTGGGGCTGGTCCGACGAAGGCCGCTTCATGCGGGTGCGCACCACCCCCGCCGACTCCCCAGGCCACAACCCGGCCTTCGACGTTACGCCGGCCGAGCTGGTGGCAGGAATCATCACCGAGAAGGGCATCGTGCCGGCCAGTCGCGCCGGACTCGAACCCGTGGCGCGTCGTTAGTCCAAGCTCACTGTCGCACCAGCCCGTCGCTGTCTTCGGGCCACTGCTTGAGGATGCGGCCGGCGTCCATCACCACGGTGGCATCGTTGGGCAGTTGTGCGCCGAAGCCCAGCACCACACCGGCGCCCACCCGGGCACGGTGGCCCAGGGCGACCCCGAGGAAGGCCCTGCCGCTGCCGGTGCGCTGACCGTCCACCAGCACCTGGACCTCCTGCTGGAAGCTGCGATCCATGATGATGGCATGCTGGGCCACGAAGGCCTGGCGGCCCACCACACTGGCTTGTAGCCCTCCGCCGCGGGACACCATGGCGCCGTCCATGAGCACGCTGAGGTTGACCTCTGCGCCCTTGGTGAGGCGCACGTCCTTGCCCAGCACCGAGAAGCCCACGCTGGCGTGATCGTCGATGCGGCAGCCGTCGCCCACGAGGCAGCCGCGGACCACCGCGTGGGGACCCACGATCACTCCGTCACCCAGGGCACAGGCTTCGACCGTGGCCGTGGGGTGGACCACGCAGCCCGCGCCGCGGTGCACCAGGCTGGTGGCGATGCGGAAGGGGTCGAGGCTGCGGGACTTGAGCAGCAGGCCGAACCAGCGGCCGATGCGGGGTAGCAGGGGACCCTCGAGGTACAGGCGGCGCTGTTCGTTGCCCCAGGCCGCCATGGCCAGCACGTTGACGTGCTGCAGGTGGCTCCAGTGGTCGATCTGGTAGGCCATCTCGTCGCCCTGGACCAGCTCGTCGATGCCGATGGACGACAGCCCGGGGTGCAGGTCCGGGGAGGGGGCGGTGGCGAGATCCAGGTGGACGGTGACCGTGGGCAGAGCCTCGAAGCTCGGCGGAGCACCTGCGGGCAGCAGGGCCAGCTCGTGGACGCCCGGCGCGGGGAGTCGCTGCAGGGGCTCGGTCAGGCGCTGGAAGGTGGGGTGCTCGAGCTTCATGCGCGCGCCGCCGCTGCGCTCGGCCCCGGCCGCTCGGTCCAGGAAGCGCAGCAACAAGCGCGGGGTGACCCAGGTGCGTGAGCCCAGCAGCAGGTAGGGCTCATCGGTGGGTGGGGTGTCCACCCGTTCGATGCCGCACTCCACCAGCACCCTCTGTTGGATGGAGGACAGGGGCTCGCCCAGCACGGGCAGCGCGTGGGCCGGCTCGCCAAAGGGGGCGATGGACAGAGAGGTGTCGGTGACGAAGGCTTTCATGGGGCAGCCGTGGGTGGGCATCCGCGATGAGCCTGTTAACCCTTCCTGCATGCCGGGCGGAAGGGCCGCCCCTGGCTGTCACCTGTGGATCTGCCATGTCGAGCTCCGATGCCGGTAGCGCTCCCTTCGATGTCCGCCTGCCCGAGCTGGCGCCCTTACTGCTGGAACACGCCGGTGCGCCGGTATTTCTGGTGGGAGAGCAGGGCCGCCTGTTGTACGTCAACGGTGCAATGAAGCGCCTGCTGGGCCATGACCCCGCCCAGGCTGGCGACCTCGGTCGGCTGTTGGCGTCCGCGGTCTCGGATCAGGACACGGTGGATCACGCGCGCGAAGCCTTCACCACACTGCTTGGCCAGGGCCAGGGCCATCGAGAGCTCGAGCTCGTCATGGGCACCTGGGACGGCACCCGCAGCTTGGTCCGCTGGACCCTGCGGGCCACCCGTGGCCTCGAGGGCGCCTACGTGGTGGCCATCGGTAAGGATCTCACCGAGCGCACCAAGATCGAACGCTGGGTGCGCATGTTCGCCCAGCTGGTGGGGCGCCTGCACGATGCGGTGTTCGTGACCGACCCCCAGGGCGCCATCCTGTTCTGGGGAGGCGGTTCCACCAGCTTGCTGGGCTACGAGCCCGAGCAGGTGATGGAGCGCAACCTCTCGTCGATGTTGGTGGGGGCCGAGGCCACCCAGCTCGCCGAGCAGCTGCTGGCAGGCAGCGTGCAGCCCCAAGGTATCGAGCAGCAGGTTGAGCTGCAGCGGGCCGACGGCGGCGTGGTCCGCTGCGCGCTGAAGGCCGGGCCCGTGCGCGATCTCCACGGCCAGACCGTGGGCATCGCCTTTGTCGCCACCCCCGCGCTGGCGGTCGGGTCCCAGGATCAGGACGAGCGCGACAGCGCCGTCACCCCCCTGGATGACGCCATCGCCCGCAGTGGCTTGGTGGCGCTGGTCACCACCGACGCTCAAGGTCAGGTGCTCACCTGGAACAAGGCCGCAGAGCGCCTGGGTGGGCGCGGCGCCGCACGGGCGGTGGGCAAGCGCGTGCTCGACGACGTGATGGTCGTCCAGGATCTCGAGTGGGCCGTGGTGGCTTCCCACCTGCAGTCCCGTGGGCGCTTCCAGCAGGCCAAGGTCCGGGTGGTGCGCCCCAACGGCACCATCGCGGTGGCATCCTTCGAGGCTGTGGGGCTCCGAGGGCCCGATGGAGGCACCCAGGGTGGTCTGCTGATGCTGCACGACTACACCGAGCAGGCCAACCTGGCCGAAGAGATGCTCTACGCCAAGCAGGGCGCCCTGAACGCCACCTTCACCGAGGGCATGGTGCACCGACTCGAGTCCGCGGTGGCGGCGCTGGTCCCTGGCACCCATCAGCTCGCTCGCTCCATGCAAGTGCTGGGGCGCCTGGCCACCATGGTCACCGAAGGCCGCAGCGCCGAGCAGCTCCAGGCTTTCGCAGCCGAGCAGCAGCTCGACAGCCTCGAGACCGCCGCTGGCGAAGACCTCTACGAGCTGTCCGAGGGCGTTCACCAGCTCCAGCGGGCGTCCCGGGACGCTCGCCACTTCCTCGACGCCTCCGCCGAGGCCCCCCGGGCCGTACACCTCGAGCGAGAGCTCGACACGGCCGTGGAGCTCGTGCGCCACAGGCTGGCAGGCCGCTGCTCGGTCGAGCTGCGCCTGGCGGCGCTGCCACCGGCCCGCGCCATCCGTGGGCCGCTGCTGCGCGCGTTCTGCCTGGGCCTGATGGCCGCTGCAGACAGCTGCTCCCGCAGCCAGGCCAAGGGCCGCTGCCTGGTGGTCAGTGGCGGCGTGCGCGACGGCTGGGTGCACATCGACATCCAGGACGACGGCGAGGGCTTCGGCGTCGACGTGCGCTCACGCCTGGCGGATCTGGCCTACCTGGCGCGCCAGCCGGGCATCGGCGCATTGATGCTGGGCCTGTGTCGGGAAGAGCTTCGGGCCGCCGGTGGCAACCTCGAGCTCGAGGGCGCTCCGGGCGCCGGTACACGAATGCGCATGGGATTCCCTGCCGCGGGGGCTTCCGCCTCACGCAATGCCCAGGGTGGCGTTGTCGACGGCGAGGCATCGGTGCTGATCATCGAGGAAGACGACCTGCTGCGCAGGGCCCTCGAGCGTCACCTCGCCTCGTCCTTCTCCACTTCGGCTTCCGAGACCGTGGGTGGGGTGCTGCAGCAGGTGTCCGACGGCCGCTTCTCGGCGATGGTCGTGGGCTTCCCCCGGCCCGAAGGCTACGGCCTGCGCCTGATGCGGCGGCTGGCCGAGTCCAACGCTGGGCTGTGGCGCAACACGATCCTGCTGGTGCCTCCGGGGATGCGCCGAGGCACCCGCCAAGTCCTGCAGGACTCGGGCGCCGTGGTGCTGCCCCGGGACACCGACACGGGCGCCATCATCACGGTGCTGTCCAGGATGTTCGCCTAGCTAGCCCGGCAGTTCCTTGTCGCGCTCGGACGTCAGTTCGCGCTCGAGGCCGATGTCGCCGGCCCGAGACGCGGTGCTGATGGCGGTGGTGAACGCCGTGGAGGCTTCTTCGGCGCGGCCGCGGCGGGCCAGCCAGCGGGCTTGCAGCCACTGACCAGTGGCGACCAGGGACTGGTCCCGGGTGCGGCGGGCAGCGCGGATGGCGTCGGCCAGCCGGTCCAGGCCTGTCTCGTCACCGCGCTCGGCGTCCAGGTAGCCCAGGAACAGCGCGTTCATGGTTATGCCGGGCCTCCAGTCCGAGTCCAGGGCCAGGCGCATACTCTCGGTGAACGCTGCATAGGCGCGCGCTGGTTCGCCCAGCCGCAGGTGGGCGTCTCCGATGTTGTGGTGGTTGACGATGGTGCCCACCCGGTAGCCGATGCCCTGTCGGATCTCGAGGGCGCGCCGGAAGTGAACCAGCGACATGGCGTACTCACCACGGCTGTGCTGGATGATGCCCAGGTTGTTGACGGCGCGGCCCTGCAGAATGCGATCGCCGAGATCCTGCGCCAGGCGTTCCGCCCGCTCGAGGGTCTGGGCGGCGCTGCTCAGGTCACCCATGCGCAGTGCGCGGTTGGCCAACCCCAGCAGCGAACGCACGCCCACTTCCGTGCGCTCTCCGGCACGGTCCAGCGCCCGCTGGTAGAGCTCTCCGGCGTTGTCGATGTCCCCTTCGTCCAGAGCGAGCTGGCCCAGGGCTTCGAGGCTGGTCAGCGCCAGGTCTTCGTCACCCAGCAGATCGGCCAGCTCCCGTGCCTGCTCCAGGTAGGCGCGGGCTTCGAGGCGCCGTGGCACGGCCATGCAGACCTTGCCCAGGGATAGGCAGGTCGCGGCTTCCTCTTGCTGGAAGCCGTGCTCGGAGGATTCCTCGAGGGCCACCTGCAGGTAGCGCTCTGCCCGCCGGATCTTGCCCAGCAACAGCGCGACCTCACCCGCCCGGCGGTGCAGCGAGATCTCGTTCCACGCCAGCGCTCCGCCGTGTGGGCCGTCTACGTCCGCCCGATCGGCGAAGATGCCCAGCGCGGTCTCGTAGCGCTGCAGCGCCAACAACAGGAACGCGCGCCGGCGGAGGAGATCGCCCGCCCGACTGAGGTGGTGGATGGCGTCGACCCACTCACCGGCGAGGTGCTGGTGGCGGGCCAGGGACTCGAGGTGCGGGTCCAGGTCGTCGTCGTACAGGCGCAGCATGCCTTCGGCCACCAGGCGGTGGGCCTCCCGCAGCGGCTCGCCGAGCATGGAGCTGCGCACCACCTCCCAGAAGGCTTCGCTGGTGAACTCGGCGGTGGGCTCCTGGGTGCGCTGTTTTTCGCGCCAGATGCTCCGGGCCACCAGCTCGCGGGTGGCGTCTCGGACCTGTCGCACTCCGATGCACTCGTCCAGCAGGGGCAGCGGAACACGCATGCCGATGGTGGCCGCCACCTGAAGGACACTCTTGGTGGGGAGGCTCAGGTCGTCGATGCGGGCCGCGAAGAGTCCCCGCAGCGTGTGAGGGATGGATGGGGTCTCGGCGTCTCCCCGCAGGGTGACGCGCTGACCCTCGCGCTGCAGGAAGCCGGATCGTTCCAGCGCCTTGAGCAGCTCGAGGACGTACTTGGGGTTGCCGGCCGCATCGTTGGCGATCAGGTTGGCCAGGGCGGGATCCACCTCGCGGGCGTGGAGCAGCTCGGCCACGAGCTGGGCCAGGGCATCGGAATTCAGCGGCGCGAGCTCGATGGTCGCCGAGGCCAGCCGCTGCAACGGGGCGGCGCCGTCGTTGGAGCAGGTGGCCAGCAGCAACAGGCCGTGATCCCGGGTGACCCGCACCACCTGCTGGAGCACCTCCTGCTCGAGCTGTCCCATGTGGTGGACGTCCTCGAGCACCAGCAGCACCGGCCCGTCGTGAGACAGCGCACGCATCAGGCGGCGGGTGACCTCCAGGAGCTGCTCCCGGTAGGACTGCGGCGGCCGGGTGACCTCGTCGAGGTCGAACAACCACGCGAGCATGGCGATGTCGGCCCGCGGCAGCCGAAGCTGGCCGAGAAGGTCGAGCTTGGTGCGGATCTGGTCCCGTCGGTCCAGGGGGGTGACCCCGGTGATGGCCGCCACCAGGTCGCGGAAGGGTGCTAGGGGCGTGTCCGAGAAGGGGTAGGCCCGGGCGCTGTAGACCGGCAGGTGACGCTTGCGCGCCAGCTCGGTGACCTCCCGCACCAGGCGGCTCTTGCCGATGCCGGCGTCGCCTTGTAGCAGCACGAAGCGGCCTTCGTGCTTGGCCAGGGCCACCAGGGCCTCGCGCAGCACGGCCAGCTCGCTGCCGCGCACCAGCCAGCGCCCCTTGGAGCCGCCGAGATCGGCGCTGCGTCGACCTGTGAGCTCGAAGCAGGCGCTGATTCGACGCACGCTTCGCCCGCGGTAGGGCAGAGGTACTCCGGGATCGAAGGTGAAGGTGTCCTCGGCCCGCTGGGCTACCGTGGGTGCCGTCAGCACCTGACCCAGCTCGCCGTGGCCCGACAGGCGCCGGGCGAAGCGGAAGGTGTTGCCGCGGCCCACCACTTGGGTCACGGTGTTCCCGCCGGCGTGCTGAACCGCCGCCTGGCCGGTGTTGATCCCCACACAGAGGGAGGCTCCCGCTCGGTTCCACTCGGCCTTGCCGATGGAGTCCCGCAGCTCGAGGGAGCAACGCAGGGCGCGCTCGAGGTCGTCGTCCCGGGTGCGGGGCGCGCCGAAGAGGATGGTGACCGTGTCATCGTAGCCCGGCTGCAGCAGCCCACCGAAGCGACGGCAGAGTTGGCGCAGCCACTTGTTGCGGGAGCGCTCGATCTCCATCAGCCGCGACGGGTCCACCTGTTCTGCCAGGTCGGTGTCGTCGCTGAACTCCACGGACACCACCACGATGCTCTTGAGTTCCTCGGCCTGGGTGGGCACCCAGGAAGGTGTGGCCGTGCCGCTGCGGCGAGGTCTCTCGTCTTCTGCCGGGGGTTCGTCCACGGGGTCGTTGTGGCCGAGCTCGAGCATCCGCAGGTCGTCCGCCAGTCGGCTGAGGTCGCCCACCGCGGGATCGTCCAGGGCCTCGTGGGAGAAGGCCTCGCGCATACACGCCGCCAGGGCGGTGGCGTCGGCGCGGAGCTGGTGGTGGTAGAGGAACGAACGCAGCGCGCGCTCGAGTTCCTCGCTGGTGGCGTAGCGATCGTCGGGTTCCTTGGCCAGGGCGCGTTGGAGGATGCACCACAGGTCTTCGGGGATGTCCGGGTTCTCTTCGCGAGGGTCGGGGATGATCGCTTCGCGGACCCGGCGGAGCTTCTCTTCGGGGTCGGCGTGCTGGAACAAACGATGGCCGACCAGCAGCTCGTACAGGACGATGCCGGATGAGTACACATCGGAGCGCTGGTCGAGCTCCCGGCCCCGCACCTGCTCAGGGGACATGTAGGCGAACTTGCCGCCCCCGGGACGGTCGATCTCATCGCCGGCGCCCTTGCCCGCCAGGCGGGCGATACCGAAGTCCACGACCTTGACCTCGCCCGCGAAGGACACCACTACGTTGTGAGGGCTGATGTCGCCATGAACGATGCCCAGGGGCCGGCCTTCCTGGTCCTTCAGGCTGTGGGCGTAGGCCAGGCCTCGTAGGGCGGTGGCCACCGCGAACACTGCCAGGGCCAGGGGTATGCGGCGTTCCTGGGCCTCGAAGGTGCGCCGGACGCGGGTGAGGTCGCGCCCGTGGATGTGCTCCATGGCGATGAACCAGTCGCCATCGGCGCGGTTGAGCTCGTAGACCTGCACAATGTTGGGATGGTTGAGGCTGACGGCGATGCGCGCTTCGTTGATGAACATCGCCACCAGGCGCGGGCTGCGCGCGAGGGGAGGGCGGATGCGCTTGACCACCAGCCGCTTCTCGAAGCCCTCCACCCCGAAGGTGCGGGCCAGGTACACGTCCGCCATGCCGCCCTGGGCGATCCTGTCCAGGATCTGGTATCGGCCGATCTGGGCGGGAGTGTCCATGGGAGTGGACTCCTGCAGAGCAGCGGGCGGCGCCCGCGGCGGATCAGGTGCGAGGGTCGTAGGAGTTCAGGCGTGCGAACTCGAGGATGAGTTCCCTGCTGGGGTCGTCGAGGGTGGTGGGCATCACCACCTGGACCTCGAGGTAGAGATCGGTCGGTGGGCTGTCGACGTCGCCGCGGTTGCGGCCACGCAGGCGCAACAGCGTGCCGGAGTTGGTGCAGGGAGGCACCACCAGCCGTACGCTGCCGCCGGGGGTCGAGAGCTCGACCCGTCCCCCCAGTAGCGCCTCGGACACGGACACGGGGAGCGGGAGGGGATCGGCCTTGGTGCCGGCGTGGGTGGAGGCTTCGCCCCCATCGCCAGCGTCGTCGCGTGGGCCCGCTGCGGGGCGGGCACCTGCGCTGGTGGAACCTTCGACGATGACGTCACAGACCAGCTCGCCGGGCAGGCCGGTCATGCTGCCGTGGCCTTGGCGGGGGACCCGCAGAGTGTCGCCGTGCTGGGTGTCTGGGGGAACCCGCAGGTCGTGGATCTCGTCGTAGAACTCGAGGCGGGTGCCATCTTCGCTGCGCTTGAGGCGCTGGTACTGGAGCGTGACCATGCCCCCTCGGGATGCCACGTCGGTGGGCACGTGTACCTCGAGCGCGATGTCCTGACCCGCCTGGGGCGGAGACTTGGAGCCTCGGGATCGGCCCCCCGCCGCGCTGGGCTTGCTGCGCTGGCGCTCGGCCTTGGACCGCGGAGGGGGGGGCATGGGGCCGGAGCGGGGACCGGGTCCTGGTGGGGGTGGCGCGCCGGGCGTTTTGGGCGGGGCGCCGGGAGCCTCTCCGCCGAAGCCGAAGTCGTCGAAGGCCCCGAAGTCATTGAAGATGTCTTCGAGCCCGATGTCATTTCCGGGCCGGGAGGTGGCGTGGAAGCCCGCGCTGGTGTCGGCCCCGGCAGAGAAACCCCCGAAACCCTGGAAGCCGCTGGCGAAGGGATTGCTGCGGGGCTGGCGGGGCTGACGGCGGCGGTCGTAGCGGGCGCGTTCTACGGAATCCACCAGGACCTCGTAGGCTTTTCGGGCGGTTTTGAACTGCTGGGCAGCGTTGGCGTCGTCACCTGCCACGTCCGGATGGCAGGCCCGGGCGATCTTGCGGAACGCTTTTTTGATGTCCTGGGTGGTGGCGTCCCGGGCGACCCCCAGCACGGAGTAGTAGTCTTCGACCGTGCGAGGTGCGCTTGCCGGCATGAGCTTGCCATCCACGTGCGCATGGCGCTAGTGGGGGTGGGACGAACGAGAGGCATCATACATGGGGTAGGGGTGCAGGTCGAGACTCATCCTGGCGTTGACGCACCCGCGAGGGCGGCCTAGACTCCTAGCTCCCCGGCCACCCCCCTCCCTCGCCCCGCCACACGAGGAATCATGGGTAAGTACAGCAACCCCAGCGGCCTGTCCTGCTCCTTCTGTCACAAACCCCAGAAGGAAGTGGACAAGATCATCGCAGGGCCGAACGTGTTCATCTGCAGCGAGTGCATCAAGCTGTGCATGGACATCATCCACGACAAGTCCCAGCGCAAGCCGATGGCCTGGGGTCACGCCAAGATCCCACCTCCAGCCAAGATCAAGGAATTCCTCGATCAGTACGTGATCGGACAAGATCTCGCCAAACGCAAGATCGCGGTGGCGGTCTACAATCACTACAAGCGGGTCGAGGTCAACACCGGGGCCAAGTCCGACGAATCCGACGTCGAGCTCCAGAAGTCCAACCTGCTGCTCATCGGGGGCACCGGCACGGGCAAGACCTTGATA
>Ga0307987_1000880_pt1 | contig 17141 bp, 14 predicted proteins | sample EllFjometagen181_FD_203157 | JGI IMG/M metagenome (GOLD analysis project Ga0307987, IMG submission 203157) | Marine microbial communities from Ellis Fjord, Antarctic Ocean - #181 | ecosystem: Environmental > Aquatic > Marine > Unclassified | place: Southern Ocean | collected 2014-10-08
GGTGATGATTGGAAAAGATACCCGTCTTTCGGGAGACATGCTGGAAGGTGCTCTTTTAGCGGGTATCACATCCATGGGTGTGGATGTCTGCCCCGTCGGGGTGTTGCCCACCCCGGCCATCGCATATTTCACCATCACCACCAGGGCCCAGGCAGGAATCGTTATTTCCGCGTCCCACAATCCTTATGAGGATAACGGTATTAAAATTTTTGGGGATAACGGGTTTAAACTGTCCGATCATCAGGAAGAAGCCATCGAAGACCTGATATTTAAAGATACCCTTTCTGAATTCATGCCCCCGTCTGAAGAAATGGGCCGGATTCAGCGGTTGAATAATATCATGGAACAGTATGTGGCTTTTTTAAAACAGCATTTCCCCTCAAACCTTTCCATGGCGGGGATGAAAGTGATTCTGGACACGGCCAACGGCGCGACTCATGAAGCTGCGCCTGCACTGTTTAAGGCCCTGGGTGCGGATGTGACGGTGATCCACAATCACCCCAATGGCATCAACATCAACGATTCCTGTGGTTCCCAGTACACGGCTGACCTGGAGAGAAAGGTTCAGGAAACAGGATCTGCTGCCGGATTTGCCTTTGACGGAGATGGGGACAGGCTCATTGCCGTGGATGAAAAGGGACGGAAATTAACCGGGGATCAGATATTGCTGATTTGTGCCCGCGATTTGAAAGAAGAGGGCTGGCTGAAAAATAACCTGCTGGTGAGTACCGTCATGAGCAACCTGGGACTTGCCAAAGCGTGTGAAAAATATGGCATTGACCGTCATGAATCCCGGGTGGGGGACCGGTACGTTTTAAAGGATATGCAGCGGATGGGCGCTGTTATCGGTGGCGAGGAATCGGGCCATATCATCCTTTCAGATCATCATAGCACCAGTGACGGTATCATCACGGCGCTACAGATTCTTGCGGTCATGCTGAAAGAAAATAAGCCGCTTTCCGAACTGTCTCAAATGATGGACGTGTACCCGCAAAAACTGATCAATGTACCGGTCAGGGAAAAGCCCGACATGGCGACCGTGCCGAAAGTGGGGGAAGCCATCCGACAGGTTGAAGCAGATCTGGGCGGTGAGGGCCGCGTGTTGGTCCGTTATTCCGGAACACAGAATCTGTGCCGTATTATGGTTGAGGCTGCAACAATGGCCATGACCGAAAAGTATTGCCGGCAGATCGCCGATCAAGTGCGGGAATCTATCGGCTGATCTGTTCACCTTCACGTTTATGACTGTTCCTGCCCCATAATGATTTCTTTCATTTTATCGGCCACTTCCTCGAGTGTTTCATCAAGCCACAGAACGTCATCAACCGTGAGCCGGCCGGCTTTGGTGGAACTCTTTTTACCGTCTTTTCGCGTGTAACTTCTGGGGCCGATCTGCATTTTGGGATCGGCATCTCCATACTGGTTGATTGAAACCTGAAGCCCTGTTTCTTCATTTTCCCAGGAAGCCAACACTTTATCCTTGCTTGCATCGTATGCCATCTATTTTAGTCCTTTCATGGTTTTTGGCGGTTGATCCAAACGGCTGGAGGGCAACCCCATTCGTTTGAAGGGAGTGAATATAAGAGAAAGCCTTTATCATGGCAAGGGAAAAAGCAAAAAAGAAAGGCTCATTGCGGATTAACATGAAAACTACCCCGGAGGGGTAAAGTCGTATAGCCGGTGGTTTCAACCACCGGAATTAGGACCAAAAGTTTTAAGTCCTGAAGGGACGGCGTATTCTTCGACGTCGTCCCTTCAGGACTCATTCATAAATTTATCCTACCGGTGGTTGAAACCACCGGCTATATGCCCAAATCCCTTCGGGATATAAACCAAGCAGGACAAATTCACGCTAATCCGCGATGAGCCAAAAGAAATCACACGCTGTTTACAGCTGTTGTGATTCGTTCAATCAGTTCCCGGTCCGCCTTCCGCCCATGGACAATTTGAATGCGCGGTCCCACGGGGCCCCACTGAACCGGGTCCGTTTGTTTGAAAAGGGCCACGGTGGGTGTTCCCATGAGGCCGGACAGATGGGTGATGCCGCTGTCATGTCCCAGGTAGCGGGCAGCCGATCCCAGAATCCTCAGCAACATCTCCTTTTCGGGACAAAAATGGATTTTCACAGGGGTGAGCAAATCCTTGTGACGAGAAAAAAAATTTTGCAGGGAAGCTTCTGCGGGTCCCAGCAGCAAAGTGGGCTTAAGACGGGAAAACCGGCTTATTTTCATGCATTTCTGGATAATATCCAACCAGAAATCGGGGGGATGGTTCTTATGAGGACCCCCGGACCCGGGATGAAAGACCATTCGGTCACGGCGTTCTGAGGCCCATGGACCGCATATGAGAGGGTGCCTGCCGGCATTATCCATGACCTCATCACTGTTAATGGGAAGACCTGCGGATTCCAGACAATCGGCCAGATAACGCACCACATGAATTTCCCCCCCCTTAGGTGGAAAAGACGGAAAAACCCATACCGGGGCATTTGGGAAAAATCCTTTCAGGTTTTGCCCTATGGTGCCATTTTCATCTTTGAAAAAGGCTATAACTCGATCCGCGCCTGGAACAGGGAGCGACGGTGGTTCTGAAAAACAGGATAGATCTGAAAAGAGCCGGTGCCACCCGGCCCGCTCCAGGTCCATGGCGTGGAAGACCGCATCACGCATATGGGAAAGCCCCGGCTCTCGTCCCACAAAATGGATGGTCGCTTTGCCCTCAAGTTCCCTTAGAACAGGCAGCATCAGAAGGGTGTCACCCAGGGCGCCGGGTCGGATAATCAAGAGTTTCAAAGGCTTTGACCCGTTACCAGGCCGGAGAGGCCACCACCAGGACCACGCACTGCTCTTCACCAGTGTTCAGCAGGGCATGGCTGTCGCCTGTGGGGATCCAAATGGCGTCTCCCGGTTTTACGGGCCGGGTGTCATCTCCCACCGTCATTTCTCCGGACCCGTGAACGATGAAATAGATTTCCTCCATGGGGTCCACATGGGCCTCAATTTCTTTTCCCGGATCAAGCCTTGCGATGGCTAGAAAACCGATTTCTTTCAGGTTTCGCCGATCCAGAATCATCTGAGCAATGGCGCCCCCATGGGCCCGATAGGTGGTCTCCAAAACTTCCTTATCGCTGATATTTCTCACTAACATGCGATCATCCTTATTGACTTTTCAGCCCCATTCAGTAAAAATCCCAGCTGTAATCGTTTAATGATAAAATCTTATAATCGAAATCTTGGAGGATGCCAAATGGAAAAAGGAAAACTGGATCCCCGGTTGAAATTGATCCAGCAGGCGCATATGAAAGACAAGGTGGTCTTGCTGCGGGTAGATCACAATGTGGTTAAAAAGGGTATCATCAAGGATCCATACCGTATTGATGCCACCATCGGAACCCTGTATGCCATCGCTGCGGCGGGAGGTAAGCCGGTCCTCATGAGTCATGTGGGCCGCCCCAGGGACAAAAAAACCGGCATGATTTCATGCAGGGAAGAACAATCCGTATTGCCCATTGTGCGTTATCTCGAGCAGAAACTACCCGTTAAAATTCATCCACAGGAATTTCCCGTGGACCCCGAAAAGGGTATTACACATATTGATGATTCCATAAAACCAACCCTTGAGGCCCTTCGAAAGGGAGCGTTCGACATGGTTTACCTCCCCAATTCACGGTGGTTTGCCGGAGAGCAGAGCAAGGGGCCCGAAAGAGACGTGCTCTCGGATGAGCTGGCCGCCATTGCTGATATCTACATCAATGATGCATTCGGATCCTGGAGCGTGGCTGCCTCCACCTACGATGTGGCCACTCGCCTTCCATCATTTGCGGGGAACCTGCTCCAGAAGGAAATCTCCAATCTGTACCGTGTTCTGGAACCCGAGAGGCCCTTTGTGGGGGTGGTGGCCGGCGCCAAGTACGACACCAAAATTGGTCCCCTCAAGGCCCTTTACAACAAAGTGGATTACCTGATCCTGGGGGGGCTTATGTACAATACCTTCCTCTCGGCGAAGTATGGGGTGACCATTAATGGGGTTTCAGAAGAAGACAGGGCCCTGGCCATGGAACTGGTTGAGCTGGACCGGACCGGGGGGAAAATTCTGGAGATGCCCATGCTCGTGGAATCGGACAGTACGGAGAACCGGACCGATGGGGGGGATCGCCTGATCGAAACCGCCCGGTTAAGAGAAGGTGTCAGCCTGCAGTACATCCTGGATGTCCACGAAAAATCGTTTCAGGACCCGCACGTCATGGAAATCATCGGGTCGGCCCGAACCATTTTTGTAAACGCGGTCATGGGTATGATGCCGTTGTTTTTTGAAGGTTCTCGGGCCCTTTATGGCCTCATCAACGAAAATACATCCGCCACAAAGCTTTATGCGGGCGGCGACACATTGCAGGAACTTAAAAACCTCTGCCCCGGTATTTATATGGCCGGTTTGGATGACCCGAATACCTACTATTTCACCGGTGGGGGGAGTGTTCTTGCCGCCATTGAACAGGGAAGCCCCTACAAAATGAAACCTTTCGAGGTATTGCTCGGGGAGGAAAGTGCATGACCCCGACCCCCATTTTTGACCCTGAAGACCAGGGGAGACCATTGCGGGTAGCCGCCTTCATGTCCGGTTCGGGAACCAACATCATGCGGTTACTGGAATACGAAAAGCGTCTTAAAGCCCGGGAAGGAAAGGCGCCCTTTGAGACCATTTTTATTTTCAGCGACCGCTCAGATGGTGTTTCCGCTGGTGAAGCCATAGCCCTTGCCGGCGGTCTGCCATATTTCAGCCATGATATCAGGGCTTTTCATGCCCGAAGATCCATCAGCCGGACCGTTGCAAACGCGGAAGGGCTCGCGGCGAGGCAGGCGTATGACCGGGTGGCTGAGACGCTTGTGAAAGCGTTTCAGATTGATGTCATCGCCCTTGGCGGTTATATGAGCTATACGACCCTCGGTAGATGCGTCAACGTGCACCCGGCGGACCTTTCTCTGCTGGATGAGAGCGGTAGACGAAAATACGTGGGCGATCATGCTGTTCATGATGCTATTGCTGCCGGGGAACGGGTACTGCGATCCTCAACCCTGTGGACGGATGCCGGTGTGGATACGGGACCCCTTCTCATGGTTTCCGATCCGGTCCCCGTCGTGCTTCCGGAACCCCTTGAAGATTTGATGAAAGACCGCAACCGGTTTGACCAGGTTGCGGATCATCACCAGGAACAGCTCAAGGAAGCGGGTGACTGGAAAATATTTCCACGGACCATCGAGCTCATTGCCCGAAGACGTTTTGCCTTTGACCCGAAGGGGGGGGTATGCCTGGATGGTTCGCCTGTGCCTCGGGGTTTTCGGGAATAAACAGAAGGGCGGACACACAGGTCCGCCCCTACGGGAATATGGGCCTTGATTATTGTTTGGTCCAGGATTGTAGGGGCGCCCCTTGTGGGTGCCCTGATCAGGGCAGGCACAAGGCCTGCCCCTACAAGAGGCCACAATCATACAGGCGGTGCAGGGTGGCCGAAACGATGATCAAGGCCGCAAGTGTTAAAAGAGAAATGGCCATTCTCTGTTCCATGTGGTTTTTTTATTACGCCCGATGATAAACAAGGAGATCCTGCCATGAGTGAATTGATCCTTTGGATGGATAAGGAAATCAACAAGATGAAGCGCGATATGGATCGTCTCTTCAGGGAATCTTGGCCCGAAATCGGGGTTGGCCTTTTACAGGAAAGAGTCTCGCAACATATACGAGTCGAAACCTTCATGACCGAAGAAGCCTTCATCATCCGTGCGGTTCTCCCCGGGATTGATCCCAAAGACCTGGACATCTCGGTCAAAGATTATCAGCTGACCATCAAGGGATGCAAAAAAGAGGATGCCGCTGATGATGATGGCTACTGCAAACAAATGGCGCGCAAGCTCAGATCTTTTTACCGAACCGTTCCACTCCCTTTCAAAGCAGTTCCGGAAGAGATAAAAGCGACCCTGAATTCGGACGTACTAAACATTCAGATCCCAAGGCGGGACCGCAGAGAAAAACGCACCGTCAAAATTGAAATCACCTGAACCAAAGCAAAGACCCATGGCGCGTAACGAATAACCCAGCACGAAGAATGAGGCAAGAAGAACCAAGCACTCGGAAAAGGAGATTGACCTATGCCCAGAAAGACTTCTTATGAGGAAGTATCCCTTGATAAACTCCGCTGGAGACTTGATCCCGCCACCCTGCCCTTTGAAAGCACCGATGATTTGGAACCGCTGGATGAGATTGTGGGACAGAAAAGGGCGGTCGAAGCTTTCAAATTTGGAATGGGCATCGACAGCCAGGGTTACAATGTTTTTGTCACCGGGATGCCCGGTACCGGACGGATGTCCACGGTCAGGAAGATGCTGGAAGAGATATCCAAAAAAGATCAGGTTCCTGATGACCTCTGCTATATCAACAATTTCAAGGACCCCGAAGCGCCCATATTGATTCGCCTCACGGGTGGAAACGGCGCAGCCTTCAAAAAAGATGTTCATGACTTTGTGGAATTGCTCAAAAAACAAATCCCCATGTTGTTTGAAAGCCAGGAATACATCAACACCAAGAAAGAAATCATGTTGGCCTATGAGGCCAAGGGGAAAGGGTTTCTTAAAAGCCTGGATGAAAAGGTCAAAGAAGAAGGATTTACCATGGTGGATGTTCAGGTGGGCCAGATCAAGAGGCCTGAAGTGATGCCCCTGGTGGATGAGAAGCCGACCCACATTGATCAGGTCGAGGCCATGGTGGAAAAGGGCCGGTTTCCCAGGGATGAATTTGAGACCATGAAGGAAAAATACGGCAAACTTCGAGAACGGGTTGAGAAGATGTTTCTGGAGCTCAGGGATCTGCAAAAAGAAGTGCAGGAAAAACTCGAGGAAATGGACCGGCAGGCTTTCATGGACAACGCATTGGCCATGGCAAAACCGCTTATGGAAAAGTATGAAAGCCAAAATATCAAGAACTACCTGAAAAGCATGTTGGAAGATATGTCTGATAACCTTAAGATTTTCAACCCGCAACAGCAGCCCCAAATTCCGGGTATGCCCACCCCGATGGCTTCCGAAGGAGATCTTTTCCAGCCCTACCAGGTCAATTTGCTGGTTGATAACAGCGACCAGAATGCGCCGCCTGTCCTTGTTGAGAGCTATCCCACGTACCGCAACATTTTCGGCAGCATCGAGCGGATTGTGGATCGGGCCGGCGTCTGGCGAACGGATTTCAGCAAGGTGAAAGCGGGCTCTCTTTTAAAGGCCCTGGGCGGTTATTTGATCATCAATCTTATGGACGCTATCCAGGAACCGGGTGTATGGCAGGCGCTCAAAAGGGCACTCAAAAGCGAACAGCTTGAAATTCAGACCTATGATCCTTTTTACCTTTTTACCACCAGCGGCCTGAAGCCTGAGCCCATCGATCTGGATATCAAGGTGGTGGTCATCGGAGACGCCTATCTTTATCACCTGCTGCTCAATTATGATCCTGATATGAGCAAGGTGTTCAAGGTCAGGGCTGATTTTGATACCGCCATGGATAAAACAAAGGAGAGCATCCACCAGATTGCACGGTTTATCAAGATGAAAGGCATGGAGGAGAAGCTCAAACCTTTTGATCGGACGGCGGTGGCGCTCCTGATGGAGCAAGCCGTGCGCATGACGGGCCGGCAGGAAAAAATCACAACCAGCTTTCCACAATTGACAGATCTGGTAAGAGAAGCCAACTATGTGGCAGGCGAGGAAAAGAAAAGAACGGTTTCCGCAAAACATGTGGAAAAGGTGATTGAATCTCGAAAATTCAGGTCCGGCATGGTGGAGGAACACCTGCAGGATATGATTGATCGCGGAACCATCATGATCGATCTTGAAGGCGAAGTGGTGGGACAGGTAAACGGTTTGGCGGTTTATTCCATGGGGGATTACATGTTTGGAAAACCATCCCGCATTACCTGTTCTACCGCCATGGGTCGTGCCGGCATTATCAACATTGAACGGGAAGCGGACCTGTCAGGCAGTACCCATAACAAGGGGGTGCTGATACTGGGCGGTTATCTCAGGCAAAAATTTGCACAGCAAAAGCCCCTGACCATGAGCGCCAGCATTGCATTCGAGCAGTCCTATGGCGGCGTGGATGGAGACAGCGCTTCTTCCACGGAAATCTATGCGCTCTTGAGCAGCCTTTCCAAGGTTCCCATTAAACAGTATATCGGTGTGACCGGTTCGGTGAACCAGAACGGCCAGGTACAGGCCATCGGGGGGGTCAATGAAAAAATCGAAGGATTTTTTGACTGCTGCCGGAAAAAGGGCGCCATCAATTCCCAGGGTGTCATGATACCCGAGAGCAATGTGAAAGATCTGATGCTCAGACCGGACGTGGTTGAGGCGGTCAGCAAAGGTCGATTTCATGTCTATCCCGTAAAATCCATCGACCAGGGTATTGAGATTCTCACCGGAAAAAAGGGCGGAAAAAGAAAAGCGGATGGATCCTATCCCAAAGGTTCCATCAATAAGCTCGTGGATGATAAACTTACGGAACTGGCGGAAGGGCTTAAGAATTTTGCTGGAGATAAAGGGGAAAACAAGAAGGAAAAAAGCAAAAGCTGCCAGCAGTGTTCATGACAAGTGCCAAGTGACGAATGACGAGTGACGAGTGGATAAAGAAGATTGGCAAAATCGCGGTAAAGGTCATCGGGAACGGTTGCGGCAGCGGTTTGTAACGGGCGGGCTTTCGCAGTTTACCGATGAAGAGGTGATAGAGTTCCTTTTGACCCTTGGGACCCCCAGGGGGGACTTGAAGGTTGCCGCACGGGATGCCATGAAAGCATTCGGGACCCTTTCGGGTGTTCTCTCAGCGCCCATGAAAAGGCTTATGGAGATCAAGGGCATCGGGCAGAAAAACGCCCTTTACCTGGGTTTGGTTCATCAGACAGCCAAACGATACCTCCGGGATCGAATTGTCGGGAAAACCTTTTTCGGTTCCTCTCAAACAGTATTTGATTACCTTTTTCATTCCATGCGGGACCTGAAAAGAGAGGTTTTCAAGGTTTTTTTTCTGACCCGGAAAAATGAAGTGATTACGGATTGCGATATGTTTGAAGGGAGTCTGACCGGGAGTGCGGTTTATCCCCGCGAGATCGTTACCCATGCCCTGGAACATAAGGCGGCAGGGCTTGTGTTTGTCCATAACCACCCTTCAGGGGACCCCGCGCCGTCTCCCGAGGATCAACGCCTGACAAGAGACCTGGTCTGGGCCGCATTGTTAATGGGTATTCAGGTTCTGGATCACTTGATCATTGGGAATAACCGGTATTACAGCTTTGCGGACCAGGGCATCATCAAGCGTTTTGCGGATGAGTACCACCATCGGTTCGACACACCCTAAATCCTTGACAATTCCGTGTATTTGTGGATTATAGCAGAAATTGCGTGGGAAAAGCGAGAGTGGCGGAACTGGTAGACGCGCTGGATTTAGGATCCAGTGGGGCAACCTGTAGGGGTTCGAGTCCCCTCTCTCGCACCATCATTAATAAAGGGATCCGGAATATGGTGAAACGGACCGGAACTTGGAATGTGCCTTGAAATCAAGAAAATCATTATTAGATTTTCACCTCACGGTTATGGGGCTTCCAGGTTGAACGTGGATACGGACAAACCAGGTGCTCATAATTTGCAGTGAAATTTAAATGTGAAAGAGGATGAGGAAAACCATGAAAGCCAGCTTGGAAGACATCAGCCAGGTCAAAAAGAAGTTGTCTGTGGAGATTGATGCAAAGGAAGTCAACCAGAAACTCAACAGCGCCTATGGGAAGATAGGGAAAACAACTAAAATTCCCGGATTCAGGCCTGGAAAGGTTCCCAGGAAAATACTGGAGTCCTATTTTGGAAGCCAGGTAGAGGCTGATGTGGCCAGCGAGCTGGTCAATGAGTCTTTTCCACCGGCAGTGGAGGAAACCAACGCGTTCCCCCTGGGACAGCCCCAACTGGAAAAGGGCACTGTCAAAATGGGTGAGAAGTTTGTTTATTCGGCAACCATGGAGGTTCGTCCTCAGTTCGAGGTGAAAGACTATCTGGGTCTGGACGCTGAAAAAGAAATTGTGTCCATTGGAGACGATGAAGTTCAGAAAAGGCTTGAACAGATCAGAGAAGGCAACGGAAAACTTGAATCCCTGGAAAATCCTCGGCCCATACAGGACGGGGATTTTGTTGTTATCAATTATCAGGGGTTTGAAAACGACCAGCCTCTGGAAGGAATGAAGAAAGAAAATCATTACTTGAATGTTGGTAAGAACGATATTCATGCAAAATTTGATGAGGCACTGATCGGGCTTAATATGGATGACAAGAAGGACATTGTCGTTGATTTTGAGGAAGATTATGCGAATGTCAACCTTAAGGGAAAGACGGTTCGTTTTGAAGTTTCAATTGTGGATATCAAAGAGAGAAATCTTCCGGAGTTAAATGACGAGTTTGTGAAAAATCTCGGTGCCGATTTTGAGGATTTAAAAGGGCTGAAAGAAGAGATTGGAAAAAATATCGTGACCCAGGAAGAAAATCGTGTGGAGCAGGATCTGAAGCGGAGGCTGCTCGCAAAAATTTCTGAAAGAACGGAGTTCGAAGTTCCCCAGGTATTGGTTGACGCCGAAGTGGCGTTTTCCATCAAGAGCCTTCAGTCGAACTTTGAGAGAAGTGGGTCTAGTTTTGAAAAAGCGGGAATTTCGCCCGAAATGTTGAAACAGCAGTTCGGACCTTCTTCCGAAAGCCGCGTCAGGGAAAGGCTCATCCTGGGTCAGATTGCCAAACAGGACGAGATTACCCTCACCGATGATGAATTTACGGAAGGCCTTGAAAAACTGGCCCAGGGAATGGGACAGGATGTGGAGACCATTAGAAAGTATTACGAAGCACGCGGGGAAGTAGATATTTTACAAGAACAGATGCTCGAGGAAAAAACATTGGGCTACCTCGTGGAAAACGCCAAGGTGAAAGAGGTGGAGGCCGGAGCGTTGACGCCGGACAAAAGCGATGAAACGGAGGTTCAATAGACCCGCATGTTAATACCCATGGTGATTGAACAATCGAGCCGCGGTGAAAGGGCTTATGATATTTATTCCCGATTGCTGAAGGATCGTATTATATTTATTACGGATCAGGTGGCCGATCCAATGGCCAATACCATTATTGCGCAGCTACTTTTTCTGGAATCTGAAGACCCGGACAAAGATATCCATATGTACATCAACTCTCCCGGTGGTTCTGTTACCTCCGGAATGGCCATATATGATACCATGCAGTATATTAAGTCGGATGTGGCCACCATCTGTATGGGCCAAGCCTCCAGCATGGGGGCGGTTCTTCTGGCTGCCGGGACAAAAGATAAGCGCTATGCCTTACCCCATTCCAGGATCATGATCCACCAGCCGCTGGGGGGCGCTCAGGGGCAGGCAACGGATATCGATATTCAAGCCAAGGAAATACTCAAAATCAGGGATAGCCTCAATCGGATTCTTGCCGACCATACGGGTACGGACATCAAAAGGATCCGTAAAGATACGGAACGTGATTTTTTTATGGACAGCCAGCAAGCCAAAGAATACGGCATTATCGACAAGGTTATTCATAAAAGAGAAATTAAAGATTCGTTAACCGACGAAAAATAGGAAAGAAGGTTATGAGCAAGAACGACATTTCCAATGATGACCTGCTGTGTTCTTTTTGCGGAAAAAGCCAAGATGAGGTGAAAAAGCTCATTGCCGGCCCTTCGGTGTATATTTGTGACGAATGCATACAACTTTGCAACGAAATTATTGCGGAAGAATACAACCAGGAGGATGAAGCAGATGGGCCTCAGCTCTTAAAGCCTGTCGAGATCAAGGAAACCCTGGACGAGTATGTCATAGAACAGGACAAAGCAAAGAAGGTCCTTTCCGTTGCTGTTCACAACCACTATAAGCGGATCAACACCAAAGTGGATATGGAGGGGGTTGAGATCGAAAAGAGCAATATCCTGCTCATCGGGCCTACGGGTTCAGGAAAAACCCTCCTCGCCCAAACCCTTGCCAGGATACTGAAAGTGCCTTTTACCATTGCGGACGCCACGACCTTGACGGAAGCCGGCTATGTGGGTGAAGACGTTGAAAATATCATTTTAAACCTGGTCCAGATGGCGGACTACGATGTGGAATCGGCATGTAAAGGTATCGTTTACATTGATGAAATCGACAAGATTGCACGAAAGTCGGATAGTCCATCCATCACGCGTGATGTCTCCGGTGAAGGGGTACAGCAGGCCCTTTTAAAAATCATTGAGGGAACGATGGCAAATGTTCCGCCCAAGGGTGGGAGAAAACACCCGCAGCAGGATTTTGTTAAAGTGGATACCAGTAACATTCTGTTTATCTGTGGTGGAACCTTTAACGGTATGGACCGGATCATCAGAAATCGCATCGGAAGCAAATTGATGGGATTTGAGGCGGACATCAAGGGGAAGGGAGATGTTGATATTAATAAAATCATGGGCCTTGTTCAACCGGAAGACTTGATCAAGTTCGGTTTGATTCCTGAATTCATCGGTCGTATCCCCATTGTCACCACGTTAAAGGAGCTGAGTCTGGATGCGCTGGTCCGTATCCTCACGGAGCCTAAAAATGCCTTGACCAAACAGTATAAAAAACTGTTCGAGCTGGAAGACGTGGAACTGAAATTTACGGATGAAGTCCTGACGGCCGTGGCTGAAGCAGCACTCAAACGCAAATCCGGGGCCAGAGGCTTACGGGCGGTCCTCGAATCACTCATGCTGGAAATTATGTACGACATTCCATCGGTTCCTGAAATTCGGGAATGCATCATCAATGAAGAAGTGATCACCAAAGGTGAACCGCCTTTGCTACTTTACGAAAACCAGGCAAAATTTGGATAAAATATGCTGAACGATATAAAGAAAGATATTCAAGATAAAATTGGTGTTGGTGAGAAATTTTATTATCCGCTTCTTCCGTTGAGAGATGTGGTGGTTTTCCCCAATGTGGTTGTGCCTCTCTTTGTGGGACGAAAAAAATCCATTAAGGCGCTTGAGTATGCGCTTTCCCATGAAAAAGAGGTTTTTCTTTCAGCCCAGGCGGATGCCGGCGTAGATGACCCGACACCCAAGGATATCTATTCCTTTGGTACTTTGGGTACCGTCCTTCAGTTGCTTAAACTCCCTGATGGCACTGTGAAAGCGCTCATTGAAGGCAAAGAGCGCGGGAAGATCGATAATTTCATGGATAAACAGGGTTTCTTCATGGTTGAGATCAGCAAATGTGAGGAGTCAACCGTTTCGGACCTGGAAACCGAAGCCCTGGTGCGAAGTATCAGCACCAGCTTTGAAGAATATGCGAAACTGAATTCGAAAATCGGCAAAGAAATTGTTTCAGCCGTGACCGCTATCGAAGACCCCGGGCGTTTGGCCGATACCATTGCCGGCCATCTGGCTTTGAAAGTTGTTGAAAAGCAGGGGATTCTCGAAACCATGGATCCCAACAAACGGCTTGAAAAGCTCTACGGCGAGCTGGAAAATGAGGTGGATATCCTTCGCCTCGAACAACGGCTGAGGACGCGGGTCAAGAAGCAGATGGAAAAGACCCAGAAAGATTATTATCTCAATGAGCAGATTCGCGCCATCCAGAAGGAGATGGGGACCAAGGACGACTTCAAGGCCGAACTTGTCGATCTGGAAAAGAAGATCAAGCGAAAAAGAGTTTCCAAAGAAGCCCATCAACGGATAAGACAGGAATTTAAAAAACTTAAGATGATGTCCCCCATGTCGGCGGAAGCTTCCGTGGTGCGAAATTATATTGATTGGATCATTGATCTTCCATGGTTTGAAAAGAGCCGGAAAAAATTTGATATCGCAGATGCCGAAGTCATTTTGAATGAAGACCATTACGGGCTTGAAAAACCGAAAGAGCGGATTCTGGAATATCTGGCTGTTCAGCGCCTGACGAAGAAAATGAGAGGACCCATTCTTTGTCTGGTGGGGCCCCCAGGGGTGGGTAAAACATCACTGGCCAAATCGGTCGCCCGGGCGACCGGACGAAAATATGTGCGCCTTTCTCTTGGCGGTGTTCGGGATGAGGCCGAAATCAGGGGCCACAGGCGAACCTATATCGGGGCGCTGCCCGGAAAAATCATTCAGTTTTTGAAAAAGGCAAAATCCAGCAATCCCGTATTTTGTCTGGATGAAGTGGACAAGATGAGCACTGATTTCAGGGGTGATCCATCTTCCGCTTTGCTGGAGGTACTTGATCCGGAACAGAATGTGGCCTTTAATGACCATTATCTGGACCTTGATTATGACCTCTCGGATGTTTTTTTTATCACCACAGCCAATAACCTGTATAATATTCCGGTCCCCCTGCAGGACAGGATGGAAATTATCCGGTTGGCCGGCTATACGGAAATTGAGAAATTAAATATCGCAAAACAGTTTCTGGTAAAGAAGCAGATTGAACTAAATGGGCTTCATCCGGAAAACATTGCTTTTACGGATAAAGCCATTTTGACAATCATCCGTACCTACACCGGAGAAGCGGGCGTTAGAAATCTTGAACGTGAGATTTCATCCATTTGTCGAAAGGTGGCCAAAGAAGTCGTGCTGAATGGTGAAAGCACCAAAATCAATATCAAATCCCAATCCATTCAGAAATATCTGGGCGTACCCAAATACCGTTATGGCAGGACAGAGGAGAAAGATATTGTCGGCCTCACGACGGGTCTGGCATGGACGGAATATGGTGGAGAGTTGCTCCAAACAGAAGTGACCATCATGCCGGGAAAGGGTAAGTTATCGCTCACCGGTAAACTGGGTGAGGTTATGCAGGAATCGGCACAGGCTGCCTTGAGCTATGTTCGGTCAAGGGCAAGGGCCCTCAAGTTGCCGGAAGATTTCTATGAAAAAATCGATATTCATATTCATGTGCCCGAGGGGGCGACGCCCAAAGACGGACCGTCGGCTGGAATTACACTGGCTACTTCTATTGTATCGGCTTTAATGGGGTATCCTGTCCGCTGCAGCATTGCAATGACGGGAGAAATAACACTCCGTGGAAGGATACTTCCCATCGGCGGGCTCAAAGAAAAGATCCTGGCTGCTCATCGGGGAGGGGTCACCAAGGTTCTGATCCCCATGGAAAACAAAAAGGACATTGCGGAGATCCCTAAAAAGATATTGCGGAAGGTGGAGTTAATCCCTGTTGAGCATGCGGATGAGGTTTTGAAGGAAGCGCTGGTACTGGAAGATGGACAGGAACTGTTTGCATCGGACGTGGATATTCAGCCCTTTTGCTTCAGCGATATCACCGAATCCAAAAAAGAAGTTGAGACGGTCGTTACGGCGCATTGATTGCGGAATTTTTCTTGACAGGATCGTCCGAATCTGCTATCCATATTAGACTAAGCTTTGGTTCAGGCGGGTAGCTCAGTGGGAGAGCACCGGCCTTACAAGCCGGGGGTCACGGGTTCAAGCCCCGTTCCGCCTACCAGCTTTCTTCAGATGGTATTAAAAAGTTTCAACCGACCGATAAAACAAGGTCGTTTTGGATAACACGGGGGCGTAGTTCAGTTCTGGTTAGAACGCCGGCCTGTCACGCCGGAGGTCGCGAGTTCGAGTCTCGTCGTCCCCGCCAATAAAATAAAGGGGTTACAGACATTCTGTAACCCCTTTTTATTTCCACTGAGTGGTCAAGCGCATAGGGACGCCCTTTACATTTATATATTTACAACCCTTTTTCAATTGTGTTATTGAACAGCCATGCCCAGAAAAGCTCGAATAGACGCACCGGGTGCGTTGCATCATGTGATGGCCAGAGGGATTGAACGGCGCAGAATATTTACGGACGATACAGACCGTGATGATTTCATAGAACGATTGGGAGACATCATTACCGACTCCGGCACCCCCTGTTATGCCTGGTGTCTGGTTCATAATCATTTTCATCTGTTGCTGAAAACCGGTAACGTTCCCATCGCGACAGTGATGCGTCGACTTCTGACCGGTTATGTGATCCGTTTCAACCGGCGGCGAAAGCGAAGCGGCCATCTTTTTCAGAATCGGTATAAATCGATCCTTTGCCAGGAAGATGTGTATCAAAAAGAATTGATTCGATATATCCATTTGAATCCATTGCGCGCCAATATCGTAAAAGACCTTGCCGAACTTGACGCTTATCCTTACGCCGGGCACAGCGCGATTATGGAAAACTGCAGCCGCGAATGGCAGTCAGTCAATTCTGTGCTTTCATTGTTTGACGTCCGGATCTCCACGGCCAGGCGTGCCTATGGAAAATACGTCGAAGCGGGCATTGATCAGGGTCGTCGCCCTGAACTTATGGGGGGCGGGCTGGTTCGCAGTTCAGGTGGATGGGCAGACGTGAAATCCCTGGGAAAAGAAGGTGTTTTTCTTAAGAGTGATGAACGTATTCTGGGGGATGGGAACTTTGTCAATAATGTATTGGCGAAAGCCGATGAGGCAATGGAAAGAAAATACGCTCTGGCGGCTCAGGGGGTTGATCTCGTCCCCTAATACGTCCCCTAATACACTAAGCGTGCCCTTTTCCGCCTGTTCTTTTCTGTTGTTTATGGACCAAATATAGAAAAGTCAAACCAAAAATGATCATTATCAATCCGCCTAAGATGACAGAATACATTTATGCCTCCTTTTCAATCAATATAGCTAATAGATATACAGCAATAGAAATAATAAAGCCTAAAACAACCAATATTGGGTTTATTTTAAATTGCTGAAAAAAAGGAGCGATTACTGAAGTAGCGAAAATTATTTTGCCAGTATCAGTTAAAATGTCAGCAATTCTCTTCTTTTGTTTTTCATTAAGAACCATGGTCACCCGCTTCATTGCTTTTACTATATATTCAGGTGGGAGTTGTGTCAATTTAAAACAGATGAACGGTAAACAGACGAACGTCGTCGTGCCAAGGTAAATCCGAAACCTTGGGAGTTCCGCGCTAGCGGAATGAAATTCGGGGGGCTGGGGGTCAAACCTTGATTTGTGATTAAGAAGAACGGTTGAGGATCAAACTTTGATTTGCAAGAAGCACCTTAATCACAAATCAAGGTTTGACCCCCTAAAACTCTCCATAGGCCCG
>Ga0307987_1000882_pt1 | contig 17132 bp, 10 predicted proteins | sample EllFjometagen181_FD_203157 | JGI IMG/M metagenome (GOLD analysis project Ga0307987, IMG submission 203157) | Marine microbial communities from Ellis Fjord, Antarctic Ocean - #181 | ecosystem: Environmental > Aquatic > Marine > Unclassified | place: Southern Ocean | collected 2014-10-08
TCACACCGGGGACTTGCCCGGTGAACGGCCCGGGCAAGCATCTCTTTACCGGTGCCGGATTCCCCGGTGATAATCACACTGTAATCGGTGACCGCAACCACCTCCACCTGATGAAACACCAAGGCCATGGATTCATCCGCCGCAACCATATCGGTAAAGGCCTGGGGTTTTTTCAAATCAGAAAAAGTCTGGGGTTTTTCATAAAGTGCCAAACCATGCCGCAAATAATAGCGCTCCAGGGCATGGTTGATAAGAATGATGATCTTGTCTCGGTTAAGGGGCTTGATAATATAATCATAGGCACCAAACTTCATGGCTTTAACCGCTGAGGCGGCGTCGTCCATGGCGGTCAAAACCACACATTCAGTGTTGGGAAATTCTGATTTTATCTGCTTTAACAACTCCAGACCGCCAATGTGGGGCATCATTAAATCAAGCAGCACAAAGGGAAATCCATGAACCCGGAGCAGGGGCAATACCCGTCGGCTGTCGGCCACCAATGCGGGTAAGGGCATATTGGAATGCTTTAAAATTGCCTGGATGGACAACAAATGGCTGGTGTCATCATCCACGATTAGTATGGGGGTCTCTTTGCTGGGAATCAGCTCCATCTTTTCTCCCTGAGAATACTGTATTTTCTTGTAAAAAATCCAAGTTTGACCCCATTGGGGATCAGGAAATCAGCTGCCGAATATGATCCATCACTGCCCCAAGTTCATTGCACAACCGCTGTGACAGCAAAGTCATTACCTGGAAATCCCCTCTTTTTGCCTGCCCTTCAAGTTGATGGGCAAGTGCCCTTGACGACAATGCGCCAATGCGTTCCGAAGCGCTCTTAAGGTTATGGGCACAGAAAAAAATCGTCTCCATGTCCTCTTTTTCAATGGCAGTGCCAAGTCGTTCTATTATCCCGGGGGTTTCTGAGATGAAAATACCATAAATTTCGTTCAAGAGGGCTGTATCATTGCCCAGCCTATCCAAAGCGCCCTGCCGGTCAAGGCGCACCATTTCCCCAGTTTCAACCATCCTATCAGTCGCTGAAGTTTTTGCCATCTCGACCGTTTTTCTCATTTCTACGGCAACGTCCTGGGGGGGACCGCCAGATAAAATATTCTCCCACCGTGTCCGGGTGCTGATGTTTCTCTGAATGGCTGCGTTGAGCTCCTCGGCATTCATGGGTTTGGCCAGAAAATCATTCATCCCCACATCTTTGCATTTTTCCCGGTATTCATCCAGGGCATGGGCCGTGGTGGCAATGATCGGTATCTGCCGGTTCTTCTTTCCTGCCCCACCGGTGCGAATGCGGCGGGTGGCTTCCAGGCCATCCATTCCCGGCATTTCCACATCCATGAGCACAAGGTCAAATTTCCCCTGGGTGAGTTGATCAATCACCTGATCTCCATTGGATGCCAGGGTCACCGTGTGGCCCATATTGGCCAGAAAACGTTTGGCAACAGCGGCGTTGGGACCGGAATCTTCGGCCAGCAGAATATTCAAAACCACTTCGTCCCCAGGGGGTGTTTCCGCCATTCCCTGCCCTCCTATTTCAGAACATCCGTCGGAAGCAGATGTCGGAGATGCTGGCTCAAAGGGAACAATCAAGGAAAAGGTGCTGCCCTTGTCCAGGGCACTTTTCACCTGGATGATACCGCCCATCAACTCTGCAAAATCCTTACAGATGGCAAGCCCAAGGCCCGTACCCCGGTAAGTTTCAACACTACTTTTTGCCACCCGGGTAAACCGCTCAAAAATAATCTCCAGTTTATCCGAAGAGATACCGATACCGGTATCCTGAACTGAAAAGCAAAATTTACTCCCTGGGGAGTCTTCCAGGGGCTCTTTTTCCAGGATATACACCTGGAGGCAAATTTTTCCCTTATTTGCGAACTTGATGGCATTGCCAATGAGATTGATGAGAATCTGCCGCAACCTCAGGGGGTCCCCCGTTACCCAAGCCGGAACTAAAACCGCCTTTTCCAATGTCAAAGATAACCCTTTGTTCCGGGCCTGGAGAGTGTAGGTATTCAGAATACCCTGGAGAAGTTTGTCCAGATCAAAGGGGATGTGCACCATCCTTACCTTACCCGCATCAATTTTGGAAAGGTCTAAAACATCATCTATCAATTCAAGGAGATGTCCTGCAGCCTCCCGGGCGGTTTTCAGGTTCTCTTTCTGGGAGGGATCAAGGGAGGTACCAAGGGTGATGTCGGTCATCCCCATGATGACATTCATGGGGGTTCTGATCTCATGGCTTAAACTTGCCAAAAACGCACTTTTGGCGTTGTTGGCAGCCTGGGCCGCATTTCTGGCCTTGCGCATCTGCCGGTTCCACAAAAAAAATAGAATCAAAAGCAGCGTGGCAGCCACACCGATGTTCAGGACTATTTTCCAGATATAGGCCCGGTCAATGCCATAGTCAAAACGAACGGAAAACCATTTCTGGCGGATGCGGTCCCGTTCCGGTGCTGTAATGGTGGCGATGCCCTTGTTTAAAATAGTGACCAGTTCAGGCCAGTCATTGCGAACGGCAAAGGACATGCCCTCATTGCCATAGGGGGTGGAGGCAGCGATCTTAAGATCAGCAAAATTATTTCTCTGTATGCGATAGCTGGCTGCGGCCAGATTTCCCACATAGGCATGGGCTCGTCCCTGGGAAACAGCCTCCAGGCTTTTAACAACGGAATCGGTGGGTAGCAGCACCATTTCGGGATGTTCCCGCACCAATCGCCCATGCATGGCATCGTCTCGGATCACGGCACTCTTTTTGCCGTATAAATCCCTCAATCCCCCAATGAGTGGTGCATCCCTGCGGGTGATGATCACCCAGGAAAAAGTGGTATAGGGGGTTGTAAACTGCATATAATTTTCCATGCCACCGGCCTTCACCGCACTTGAGAGCATGTCAAGTTGCCGCTGACCGGCCATGGCCCCTGTCAGAACTTCAGACCCGGTAAGATGGGGTACCAGGCTCATGTGGATGCCCAGGCGTTCATTCAGTATCTTTACATAATCCGATGCCACTCCCATATAAGTGCCATCTTTATCAATGAAATCAAAGGGTGGCAGATCCTGGGGCACTCCCAGCCGGATCTCTTTATGATTCTGAATCCATCTTTTTTCACTGGACGTTAGTGAGATCTCATGGCTGCGGGGCTGATAATACCGAAGGGTATTATCCGTGATCCAACTGCTCTCCATATCCACCATCTCCTGGTGGGAAATGGCATCGATACCTGCATTGACAACGGCGAGGAGCTGTTGATTCTTTTTGAGCACCGCCCCTGCGATGTTCCTTGTGAACAGGGACGTCGGATGATAGTTGAATTCACTCATACGCCCCTGTCGACTGAAAAATGCCAGCATCACGGGAAGGGGCCCGGCAAAGAGATCAATCTCCCCATTGGCGGCGGCCAGGATCATCGCCTCCTCGGTGGAAAACCGCTTGATCTGATGGACAGGTAATCGGCCTTGGAGCCACAGGGCTGTGGCGCTATCTGTCACCGTGCCGATGCGGTGTCCATCCAGATCATCAATCCCACGGATTTCCTGCCCCGCACGGTAAAAAAGGTGGGAGGCCACTTGGAAAAAAGGCGTGGAAAAGGCAAGGCTGTTTTTCCGCCCATTGAGGGGGCCCAGGCCAGCATGGATATCTGCCCCCCCGGTGACAAGGTTGTTAACCGCATCGGTGCGGTCAAAGACACGAAACTCCATTTTCCTCCCGGTCTTTTTGGCCCACAATCGCCAGAAATCAATGAACAGCCCCGAAGGCTTGCCCTGGGAGTTGAGCATGCTGAATGGAGGGTATGCTTTTTCCCAGCCCACCACCAGCACATCCTCGGTGTTATGGTCAGAGGTACCCATCCAGCGACGCTCAATGGCCGCTCGTTCGTCTGGGGTTATCCGTTCAAATCCCTGATTAATGGCTGTAACAAGGGCCGTGTTCCCCTCTTTGACTGCCCCAAAATAGGTATTGCTGTAAAGAGGTCTTGCCGGATGATGGCGGTATTGGGAAAGCAGCCCTTTTTCAGAGAGATAAAACAGGGCTGTGGGCGTATCTCCCACAAACACACGCACATCTCCCTTTTCCACAGCATCAAACAGGGCCTGATTGCTTGGATATTCGGCAATGTATGCCCCGGGCAGTTGCTGCCTGACAAAATCAGCGGCATAATCATTTTCCATGGCACCGATCTTGAAGCCCATGAGGTCTTCCAAATTTTTAAGACCAAAAATACTCTGGTGAAAGAAGAAATGGGTGTCACAATCCTTTAACGGGGCCGCATAATCAAGGGTGCGATCCCGCTCTTTACTATAGAAACAACCGGCATGGATGTCGGCGATTCCATTTTGAACCATCTTCAGGCTCTCGGACCAAGTGCCACTTTTAAATGACACCGCAATTTTGGTTTTTTCTGCCCACAACCGCCAGAGATCAACGAGCATCCCCACCACCCGCTGGTCATCATCAACAAAATGAAAAGGCATCTGGTCACGACTTGTGGCAATGACAAGTTCTCCATGGGAACGCGCCAGGGGTTGGGCATTTATTTCACCGGTCCAGTTTTTAAAAATCTGGTCAATCTCCCGGCGAGAAATCTGTTCAAGTCCCTGGTTGATCAGGGCCAGTAATTCCTGATTTCCCTGCCGGACCCCAGAATGAAACGCCTGGGTATAAAGGGGCAGCTCTGCCCTTTTAATCTGGGCCAACCCATTGTGTTTGGCAATATAGGTCATGGCAACAGGCGCTTCCATGATAAAGGCATCCACTTTGCCGTGAATGGCCTCCTTTACCAGACGTTCATGGCTGACATAGGCCGTGGCTACAACATTCTTATCTTCTTTTAAATAATGGGCGCTAAAATCCCCATTAACCGCACCAAAGCGATAGTGAGAAAAATCCTCCATATCCCCTGGAGGAGGTGCCTTGGCATGATAAAAAAGGTAGGATGACATATCAAAAAAAGGAAGGCTGAAATCAAGGTAGGTGTCCCGTTCCGGGGTATAAAACACCGCAGCATTCATATCTATTTTACCCTCTTTCACCTGTTCGACAGAGGCCTCCCAGGGAAGGATTGAAAAGGTGACAGGCACCCCGGTTTTTTCAGACCAGAGCCTCCAGAAATCAACAAATATGCCCCGCAACTCTCCATTTCCCCCCTGGAAATAAAAGGGAAGGTACTCGCAGTAGACGATACTCACAGGCCCACGGAGGGACAAATTCTCCCCCCCCTTGGCCCATGTAGCTGAGCGTAGGTCCCGCCCCCCGGTGGTGGGTAATTTAGAGTCTCCCCACACCTGCGAAACGAGACTCAACAGAGTCAACACAAGGAAAAAAAGGCTGCCAAGTCTATACCCTGCCCTTTTACAGCAATGTCCCACGCATCTTTCCAATGTCACTCCATGGCTCATTTTACCATCTTTATGATGGTTCCCCACATTGAATCAACAGGTTGATTTTTATTTTTTTTGAAGCTGTTCCCAAACCCCTTTTAGCTGTTTTTGAGTATGTGCCAGATCCTTGGTATTATCAACCACAAAATCGGCAAACTGAAGCTTTTCATCTATGGGCAACTGGGCTTTAAGAATATTGGCAGCCTCTTCTTGACTGATGCCATCCCGGCTGGCCAGGCGTTCTATTTGTACTTTTGCAGGCACATGAATCACCAGCAACTTATCAAACAGATACTGGAGATTCAGCTCAATCAGCAGTGGCACAGACACTTGAATAATTGCCTCTGGATCTTTCTTCGCAATTGCCTCGACCTGCTTGAAAAATTCTTCATAAATCGGTGGATGGGTAAAGCCTTCAAGTTTTTTGCGCTTTTCCATGTCACCAAAAACAATATCTGACACTTTCTTCCGATCCAGGGAACCATCTTCAGCCAACACCTGACGACCAAAGTACTCCACAATTTTCGCCAACCCCGGGGTTCCGGGCTCAACCACCTGCCGGGCAATCAGATCAAAATCAATCAGCGGTGACCCTAATTCACCCAGCATTTCTGAAACCGTACTTTTTCCACTGGCAATGCCACCGGTTACCCCCAGCAAAAAATGCTTTCCCGCTCCCCTGACTTTTTTCATCATCTCATCAAGTCCCAGATAGGTGGGCGGAAACACCTCGGTGAGATCACATCCAGCCCCGGAAAGACTGATGGGATAGCGTACGCCCCGTCGATAAAGTGCCTCCAATCCGGAAAGCGCCTTTTCCATCAAACCCGCTGGTACAGCCATCACCATTTCATCATCCTGGGCATGACCATAGCAACGTTCTCCATAGCAAAGAATACCCACCGATGCTTTCCCGGTCTCATAACAACGAACAATGGCATCGGAACAAGAGGACTCCCCCACGCAGGAAAACTGCATGACTTCGTAATCACAGAACTGCAACGCATTGATCAACATCATTATCTGGGCCGGATTGGCATAAATCAAAACAATATCCGGAGTAAAAGGGTTGTAAACCAATGGTGCCATGACCAAGGCTTCATATTTCCCAAAAGGAAGACGTGGAATCGCCGCTTCAAATTTACGGCCATCTTCTTTGGTTGCCACCCAAATAATATTTCTAAAGGTACCGTCCTTATGGGTTTCAGGCAGCTCTCTCAACCCCAAAATCGAGGAGCAGGAAGAGAAGAGAAAATCATCCAAATCCGCTCCCACGCTCCAATCAAAATTACGCACCAGGTTAATCATCTGGCACATGGTCATTTTGCTCTGGGGACGTCGAAGAAAGGGAATGGTTTCAATTTCCTCTTTTTTTTCCAACATTTTAAAGGCCACAGGGAATGATTTTAAGCGCAGGAGCCGTTCAAACCGTCTGATTATTTTTTCCCAATCTTGTTTGTTTTCATTCTGCATAATTAACTCCTCTTTGACCACTGGTAAGTACCTGAATAAAATTAATCCGGTATTTTCGCCAGACGAGTTTTCATATTTTATCTTACCCACAGGTGCCATATGGTGAATAAAAATTGTCAGCGATTTGGCATCCTTCATATTATTTCAAAAGTGTTTTACAGTCTTTTGGGAAAATCCCCTACAAATGGGGAATGATCTAAAAAAGTGTAAAGTACTTTTGAAGGATGCCAGCAATTTATTATAATAATTTCTTGTCAGGTACTTAAGACGCAATGAGCCGTTGTTTTGTATTAACCTGTTTGGGTGGAGTGTGGCAGTTTCGCCACTGACGTTATCGATGGCGTTTTGAATTAGCACCGTTAGGGGAAGGGATGTTAAATCAACCCCCCATGCCCATGTGACAGGTTGAACGATAGATCATAAAATGATGGGTCTTAGGAATAGAAACTAAATAACCTGAACATTATTTAATGCAAACTCAAAGAAACAGTCACTATTACTCGTATGATGCATCTTGCTCTTATACCAAAAGCAATTGTTGTTTTTGCTCAGATTAATAAGTTTGCTTTCCTTAGCGAAAAACAACCGGGTGGTATTTGCCCGCTTTCAAAGCGGCCAGCAACGCTTTTTCACCATCAATGATCTCATCAAAAGCGGTGGCATAAACCCCAACGGTTGAGATATCATGGGCATCACTGCCCCCCGTTGAGGGTAAGCCAAGCCCTTTGGCCACATCCAGGGATAGTTTATTTTCGGTTTCCGTGACCTTACCGTTGAGGGTTTCCACCCCATCAACCCACTTAAACATCTCCCGGGCCATGGCACTTTCCGGCGTCAGTCCAACATCATCTGCACCAAAAGTTAAAAATCCGCGAAACGGATGGGCCGCAACGATAAAGCCACCCACTGCAGCAACCCGTTTTTTGAGTTCTACAAGCTTGATAATCCCCTGGATATCTTCATCAAAACCAAATACCAATATATCCCCTTGTTCCGTGATAATCTCATTGGCCCGCAACACCAGAAAATCATGTTTTTCACGCAGGGCCAACACTGCATCTGCGGACCAGACATAGTTATGATCCGTCAAACAAATACCCTGCAAACCAATGCGTTTTGCCTCTTCAATCATGGCATACACAGAGTCCGACGCACAGGGTGAGGCAGGTGAGGTATGAAGATGCATATCAATAATAAAATTGCCCGGGCCAGGATGACTTTTTCTGGAAGTTGTGGGAGATTCCACCCCTACAGGCGGTTTTGCGGAAGCCGCATCCCCCCCAGCACCCCGAGTATCCCCAGCACCCCGAGCAGCCCCAGCAGCCCCAGTATCCCCAGCAGCCCCAGAGACAGGACTGGGCACTTCTTTGTGACTTTCCACAACAACAGAGGGTTGAGCAACCGGCCCCTTTTCATCGTTGAGTATAAATTGCTTAAACGTAAGGTCTGGATGCTCTCGCTGGGCCTCCTGCCAACCCAACAGTTTAATCGTTTCCCGCACCGCATAGGCACATTCAATAAAAAGGTTGGCAAAATGGCGACAAGACCGCCGTCCAATGGTTTTATGAATTTTATTATCAATCCCCGCCTCAAGGCAAAATCCTTCGGCCTCGTTGAGAAAATCTATGGCCCGGGGACATTCCGGCGTTGTCCAGCGCAGCCATCGCCCCTTGACCCCGGAGCAGATTAAATCACTGATATTGACCTTAAAATCCAGTTCCAGACTGTAAATGGAATCATCCAGAATGCCATGTACTTCAAGGGTTTCCGGGTCCAAACGAGCCACATCAACCACTTTATTACGCATAAAATCAAACATCACACCCCTCCTTGGCCTTCTCAGATTCGAGTTCAGCAACCAATGGGGTCCCTTTGGCAAACGCCGCACAGCGATCATAGAGGCGGATACTTTTTTGAACCATATTCGAATAGAAGGAAAACTTACCGGCCTCATCATCGGGAGCTTTTAAAAGCACTTTACGGGTCAAGGCCAAGATCACTCCATGACAACACTCTTCCACCATATAGACGATCTGTTGAATTTCTTCCTCTTCACCCATGAGTCCCTTAATTATTTTCAACATACCAGCAGCAACCCGAACCCCGATCACTGCTTGCAGGCGCTGGTCAAGGTCTTCAATTTCTCCGAAATAGGCATGCCGGAAATGACCGGATATGGCACAGATCGCCATGTCCGGCATTTTCACTTCAATAACCACTTCGGCATCGGTCAGGGTGTCACGCAACCGACACACGGAACGCAGGTTGGAACCATTTATCTTTTCAACGCTGGTGTTGCGATTCATGGCAAATTTAAGAATATTGTTCGACATGGTAAGTTCTCCTTCTTCCTATTCAACAACCATAAGTACCCGAGCATATATTCTTCAAGGTAAAGTCCAGAGATATCAACGATATATATTCATTGAATACTGAAAAACATATGTGTGGGTACTTACTACTCAACCACCGTGAACTTCCAGGCACAGAACCACCCTTCGGGATGTGCGTCCGGGGGACAGCCCACGCATTCGGTGACAATCCGGGAATCAATGGTACTGGCAAAATAGGGGTACTCCACCAGGCCCGCAGTTTTGCAGGGATAATCCGCAAGGCCCTTTCGTTTTCTTGCCACCTGAACCCGGCACTCATTCATGCGAAAAATAATACAATTTTCATCCACATCTTCAATGGATTGCTTGTTGATCAGGGCATACATTCTAAAGGCCAATGCTTTTTTCAGGGCAGGGATTCCCCCCTGTTCCGGTAATTCAAGCAGTTGTTTAATCCGTTCTGCCTCAAAGGGAGAGTACCTTGTCCAGCAGGAGTCATTACAGCGTTTGGCATCATTCATGCCATATTTTTTTTCCACTGCCTGGAACCAGATCCCATCATTGGCCAACCAGTTAACCCCAAGACTCTTAAGCAGATCAATCAATTCCTCACGGGAAAGTGTATGCAAATGGGCAGGCACCCCATCTTTAATTTCAAAACCAAAAATTTTGGACAGGCGCTTCAACTGGTTGGGGAAACTGACATCCCAAACATCGGCCTCAACCCCCATTGCTTTTTCCATGCCAAGCTGGTGCTCCACCTGGGCAAACCATTGACCATAATGAACCATGGTCCGCCGAAAGGAATCCACAACCCTTTTTATCAACAACGCATCATCTGCCTCTCCAATACTTTCATCAATCTCGTTCATGGTTCGTTTTCCCTTTTTCTGTTAAAATTTTCTGCGATACCATCAAAAGCCGTCTCCGGCCCAGATATCACTTATAAAGTTGAGTTCTGTTAATAATACCCCCTTGTCAACAAAACACAACACCAAATATATACCAGTAAATTACCAGCAAAAAACTGGTATTTAGTACAAATAATCGCCATTCTTCAAAAGTAGCTTACACTTTCTGAATGAGCGCTCTTATTTTCAGGGGCTTTTCCAGAAAAGTGTCAGCAACTTCTAATGCAAGATAAGTGCATGGACGAAAATTTCTTCGTGCTAAGATTTTGAATTGTACCCATCATCAAGTCAATTATAGCTCCGATAATTAACGCGTTTAAAACAGCAATAATTGCGATCTTAAATTGACCTTTTTATTGACCAGACCAATTTTTTTTCTGATGTTTTCTCGATGGAACTCCACCGTGCGCAAAGCGATATTAAAAAATTCGGCAATCTCTTTATTGCCACGCCCCTCTTTGATGAGGTTGGCCACCTGGATTTCCCGGGGTGTCAAATTAATTAACGGGGATGAAAGTCGTTGTGAAAACGGGGAAACCAGATCTTCCAGATTGGCCTGTAAAGCAGATAGACAGGCTCGTTGAGAGTCGTCCAGGCGACTGATATTGAGTTTTTCCAGATGGGGCAGTACAAGCTTTTTCATATTGGCCAGCACTTTATCCTCAAGCTCGTTTTTATCATCCTCCCGGGCCTTGAGGATAACCCGTAAAGCAATATTGGCCTCCTCAAGTGTCTTGGATTTCAGATCAAGTTCCGCGGTACGCTTGATCAGGCCAGCTTCCGCTTTTTTTCGCTCGGCAATCTCAGCGTACAGCCGCTCATTTAAAATGGTCAACTCCCGGGTTCGCTCCACCACACGGGCTTCAAGCTGGGAACGGATCTCAATTAACGCATTTTCAGATTTTTTACGATCCGTAATATCCTTGGTCACATGGACCATACCCACAATATCGTTATTGTCATCAAATATGGGAGAGGCTGAGATCACGAATGTTTTTCCCATACGCCGGTTTTCCACCTCTATGGTATGGGTCTTAAGGTCGTGCAATACCTTTTCAACCGGACAGATACGACAATTTTCATCCTTGCCCCACAAAGCTTCATAACACTTGCAATTGGAAATCTGGCTCAGTTCAACCTGAAACCCCTCAAGCAAAGAGTGATTGGCTGAAATAATACGTTTATCAAGGTCAAGGATGGTAACGTAATCATCAATGGCATCAAAGACTCTCCAGCACTGCCCCAGGATTGTGGCAGTATCCTTCCCGTCTTTGTTTTCAGAAGTCTTCGCACCTTCGTAATCATCCATATCTCTCCATTTCCCAGATATCAAGCGACTTCAGGAAAGCGTATCCCTCGGTCCCCCAAAGTTCAATAAGAGTGCTTTCTTTCCGGGCAAAGAATTCTGTCTGGTCGATTTGCCGGTAAATTCATGTTCAAAAATGGCTTTAGGGGCTTCATCATAATAAAACTACCCACTCTTGCAAGCAGCACTCGGGAGAGTCGGTATGAAGCTCATTGATGTTGGGTATATTATTTTTCATGAACTCCCTTACTCTTTCAGCTCCCAGGGTATGGTGCACACGGGGATGGCCACCATTTTATGTTGATTGGTCTTGTGAAATCCCCTGTAAATGCCCAGTAGCTCTTTCTGGCGGGGAGTGATCTCCAACTCATTATCGGAATTTTCTTCAAAGCGCATGGCCCATTCCAACTCGGGATAGGTGGCCCCTATCTGGGATTCATCAGTGCGATCATCCGCCCACAATCCATCGGTGGGGGCTGCTGCTAAAATGGCATCATGCACCCCAAAAAAGCGGCCCAGGGCATACACCTGGGTTTTAAACAGATCCGCAATGGGGGAGAGATCCACGCCACCATCACCATATTTGGTGTAAAAGCCCACACCGAAATCCTCCACCTTATTTCCGGTGCCTGCCACCATCATGCGGTGATGACCAGCAAAGGTGTACAAAGTGAGCATTCTCAAGCGGGACCGGGTGTTTGCCATGGTCAGACCATCCTGGACGTCCTGGGGCAAATTGGTACCCAACGCCTGGAAAGAGGGGGTAAGATCCACAGTTACGCCGGTAACATTGTCATATGTTTCTTCCAGCCATTTAATGTGCCCGGTGGAAAGGGCCACCTGGGCAGGTGCCTGGTGAATGGGCATGTTCAAAACAATAGTTTTTTTCCCGGTGCGGGCGCAAAGGGTGGAGGTGACTGCAGAATCAATTCCCCCAGACACCCCCACCACAAAGCCTTCAAGGCCTGCGGACTCACAATGGGTGCTAAGCCAGTTTTCAATATGTGCTGCTATTTTTTCCATTTCTTCTCCTGTATAACCTACATGGCAGTAAGGGACTTGGACGAAAATAAGCTACCAATTTATTTTTTTTATCATGCAATATCAACATATTAAACTGAGCATAGTGGTAGTCTATTCTCGGGGAAGTCCCTAACCACATGCCACAACGAATATTGAAACCCCAAATTTTGCAATCTTTTAGAGGGCGTTTCATATAAAACTGCCCCGGCAGACCGATATTTTGATAACATGCCTGACGGTCAATTAAATATCCTGAGCCGCCGGGTCCAGGGGGCCTTCAAAGGTCAATTTTCCCCCCTCCTGATACTCTGTCAATATTTTTTCCAGTTCCGGGGCACGATGGGCTTCCACCTCCACCCCATGAATCACCTTATCCGTGTAATCCGTCCCAACGATGCCCACCCCATAATTATTTAATTGATACAGCAACGTATCGTTAAAGGCATAGGGCAATGTGACCCGATAGGCGTTTATTTTGACAAGCTTCGTCAGTTTTTCCATGGCCACCGCCGATTCCACCGCCTCTGCATAGGCATCAATGAGCCCTCGGATGCCAAGCTTTACACCGCCAAAATATCGCGTCACCACGGCCACAATACGGGTCATATGATGGCTTTGCAACACATTGAGCATGGGTTTCCCCGCAGTTCCAGAGGGTTCCCCATTGTCAGAACTATGAAAGGTCTCCCCCTGTTCACCCACAATATAGGCCCAACAATTATGGGTAGCAGTTTTGTGTTCCGATGAAATGGAGGAGATAAAGGTTTTGGCTTCTTCCATGGAGTCCACCTGGGAAAGGGCACAGATAAAGGTGGATCGCTTGATTTTTATCTCTCGGGATCTTGGCGCTTTCACTGAATAAAAATAGTCCATGGCACTCCTCCCTTATATTAACGGGCTTGGTTTAACATGTCAGCCAGTGTCTGGCTGAAATTAAATGTGTAGTTTTAAAACAGCCGGAACAGAAAAGCAACAAAAACGCTAATAAAGCAAGACTGACCCCGCTCTTCCCAAAAAACAGCCCTAGAAAATTTGATCATGGCCAGAAGACTTGATCATGACCAGAAGACTTGATCATGACCAAAAAACTTGAGCATGGCCAGGAAACTTGAGCATGGCCAGGAAACTTGAGCATGGTCAAAAAACTTGAGCATGGCCAGAAAACTTGAGCATGGTCAAAAAACTTGAGCATGACCAAAAAATTTGAGCATAATTTTAAAAACTAAGCCCCAAATTAAAATGGGGGAACCATCTTATACCACGATGGTTCCCCCACATTGACTCAACAGAACATATGTGCAGCAGCAATTCTAATTTTGATTCAAAATCCAGGAGAAGTCAGCTTGAACTACCCCGGGCAGTTAAGATCTAAATTGCTCAAATGCGCCTGAAACGCATCCATTATACATACTAATCGACACCTTAACCGATAAGGGCCAGAACGGCATCCTTGGCCACAGAATCACCAGAACCAAAGTTAATGGCAGTAATTTCACCAGATGCCGGAGACGGCAGAGCGTTCTCCATTTTCATGGCTTCCAGGATTACAATAATATCCCCTTTTTCCACGGTATCACCCACATTTTTTTCATACTTGATAATCATACCAGGCATGGGCGCTTTTACCGGAACACCCGAGCCATCACTGGCAGCCGGGGCTGGAGCCGCAGCAGGTGCGGGTTTACGGGCTGCCGGTGCTGCAGCTGCTGGCGCCGGTGCTGGAGCAGCAGGCGCTGCCGCCGCTGGAGGCGGAGGTACAAGACCTGATGCTGGAGCTGCCAGGGGTGCCCCAGGAGCAGCAGCCGAAGCAGGGGCTGTCGGAGCCGGAGCAGGCTGGGCATAGGCAATCACCGGTGCACCACCGACTTCATCCACACCCACCTCAAAATATTCGCCTTCCACAAACACATTAAAGGTACGCAGGGCCTCGGTTTTTTCCGGGGCATCACCGGCGGGTTTCTCAACCAGTTCTCCTGCTTTTGCCTTGCGGAGAATCTCATCTTGTTTGGCCACGTCGTCCATGGTAATGGCTTTCATGGATTCCGGCACGGCCTCTTTGCCGTATTTCATCTGGAGGAATTTTTTACCGGTCACAGGGAACAGGGTATAGAGGATAAGATCATCATCATCCACGGCCAGATCACCAATGATTTCCTTGGCGGCTTCCAGTTCCGGCTTAAGCACGTCAGCAGGCTTGCAGGTGATGGGTGTTTCGCCCCGCTCATATCCTTTCAGTGCTTTTTTCTGAAGTTCTGCATCAATGGGAACAGCGGTCTTTCCATAAAGTCCATAGCAAAGATCTTTTACCTGGGCCGTGATCATCTTGTAGCGTTCTTCTTTTGTGTCAAAAAGTACATTGTTCACGGTTTGGATACCCACAATCTGGCTGGTGGGGGTGACCAAAGGAATCTGGCCCAGATCTTTACGCACTTTTGGCAGCTCTTTGTACACATCTCCCAGTCTGTCCAGGGCATCCATCTCTTTGAGCTGATTGACCAGGTTGGAGAGCATGCCCCCCGGTGTCTGGTGGAGCAGTACATTGATATCAATCACAGACACCTTGCTGTCATCCAGCAGATGTTTGTATTTGGGCAGAATCTCTTTTTCCAGGGTCTCGTTGATGGAGGCCAAGGTCTCAATGTCAAAACCGGTGTCTCTATCGGTGCCGATGAGGGACATGACCAGGGGTTCCAAGGCCGGATGGGCGGTTCTGTAAGCATAGGGGGTCAGGCAGGTATCTATGATATCAACCCCAGCCTCCACCGCTTTAAGATGGGTCATGGCAGCCATACCCGAGGTGAAATGGCTGTGCAGATGAATCAGGGGTTTGACGTTTTCTTTCAGGGCCCGGATCAGTTCATAGGCATCATAGGGAGCCATAAGGCCGGCCATGTCTTTAATACAAATACTGTCAGCCCCCATGGCCTCCAGCTCTTTGGCCTTTTTGATGTAGTAATCCAGCGTATAAACAGACCCCCCCATGCGGGGCTCTGTGAGGGAGTAACAGATACATCCCTGGAAATGTTTTCCACAGGATTTAATCACGGGTACCACACACTCAAAATTACGGTAATCATTCAACGCGTCAAAGGTGCGAAAGATATCCATGCCGTTTTCTGCAGCCCGTTTGACAAACAGCTCTGCCACATCATCGGCATAATTTCGGTATCCCACGAGATTCTGTCCCCGGAGCAACATGGAAAGCGGGGTTTTCTTAAAATAACGTTTCAGGGTACGGAGGCGTTCCCAGGGGTCTTCATTTAAAAACCGATGCATGGTGTCAAAGGTGGCACCGCCCCAGACTTCCGTGGCCCAGAAACCGATCTCATCCATCCGCTCGGCCACGGGGATCATATCCTCGGTTCTTCCCCGGGTGGCAAAAAGAGACTGGTGACCGTCACGCAGTGAAAGGTCCTCAATCATAAGAGGGTTCTTAGCAGCAGGTCTCTCTTTTTCACAATTCAATTCGCACATGTTGATTTTGCCGTGTTCACTCATTTACGATCTCCTAAATTATTTTTATCTGACACCCTTTAATTCTGAAAGATATTGTCAGTTCTTTTTACTGTTTACACCTGGCGATTTTCTGGAACAGACTGCCGGTAATTCTTCCTATAAAATGCAGCCCAACAGATTGGAACCATGGGAGTTTCAATTTTTATTACAGAGCAGACCCACGATGAATCATTCCGGCCTGCCCATGGCCGTTATCTAAAGACCCGTGTCTGCATCAAAAAACGCCCTTGCATCTGATCATTTCGTCCTGCAGCTCCCCAGGCATTGAACGGGGCTTGCGGACCCCCCACGGGGGCAGCTTGCACTACCTCCTCCGGGGCTGGACCAGCAGTGGCGGCATAAAAGGCGGCCTCCTCCTGGGTTTTAATATAAGTAAACACTGCCGCCGTGGCTGCAGCGAGTTTTTTGTTCTCCATCATATGGCGTTGCCTCCGGGTTTTTGAGTTGTTTACACTGGAATATTACCATGTTTTTTGGCTGGCCGGGTTTCACGCTTGGTTCCCAGCGCTTCCAGGGCATCAATGAGGCGCATGCGGGATTCTGCAGGTTGAATCACGGCATCCACAAACCCACGGCTGGCCGCGCAATAGGGATTGGAAAAGAGGGCTTCATACTCTGCGATCTTTTCCTTGCGTTTGGCCACGGGATCTTCGGAACCCTTGATCTCCCTGGCATGGATAATATTGGCAGCCCCTTCAGCCCCCATCACGGCAATCTGGGCACTGGGCCATGCAAAGGCCATATCTGCTCCCAGATGTTTGGAGCACATGGCAAGATACGACCCCCCATAATCCTTACGGGTGATCAACAACAATTTGGGCACTGTGGCTTCTGAATAACACCATAGCAATTTTGCGCCATGGCGGATGATGCCCCCCCACTCCTGGTCACTGCCCGGCAGATAGCCTGGTACATCGGCAATGGTGAGCATGGGAATATTAAAGGCATCGCAAAATCGGATAAACCGGGTGGCCTTGTCCGAGGCATTGATATCCAGACATCCAGCCATGAAAAGGGGCTGGTTGGCAATAATACCAATAGGACGACCATTGAGCCTGGCAAAGCAGGTCAGGATATTTTTAGCAAAATGGGCATGGGGTTCAAAAAATTCGCCATCATCAACAATGGAGCTGATAACAGATTTAATATCATAGGCCTGATTGGGATTGTCCGGTATGA
>Ga0307987_1000884_pt1 | contig 17113 bp, 14 predicted proteins | sample EllFjometagen181_FD_203157 | JGI IMG/M metagenome (GOLD analysis project Ga0307987, IMG submission 203157) | Marine microbial communities from Ellis Fjord, Antarctic Ocean - #181 | ecosystem: Environmental > Aquatic > Marine > Unclassified | place: Southern Ocean | collected 2014-10-08
TATTACTCAAGGATCCAAGAGCAAAAATATCTAGGTTTGAATCAAGAAATGCTATGGTTATACAATCAACAGAAGCCAATATCAGAGATATAAAAGAGATTATTGTCTCTATTGATATTCCGGGTAGCCAAGTTTCTATTGAAACGAAATTTTTGGAACTATCAGATGGTGCTTCTAAACAGCTTGGTATAAAGTGGGATTCCTTGGAAGAGTTTGGTGTTGGTCTTTCTGCTGGGCCTTTCGAATATATGAAAACAGAGACCATTGACAATGCCACTGGTAATGAGAATACAGATTGGGATATTAGACGTAGGTCTGATGTGCTTGCTAAGACAGCTGATTATAATGGTGATTATAATGGTGAGGATGGGACTGCTAATATGGCATTAACAGGATATGAGGGTGAGTATAATCCTGATAGTATAGCAGGTCAGACCACACCAATTGGCTCTCCATTCTCTCTCGTTGACTCAATTGATTCAGGACAAGACATTATTTCTGATAGTCTTGGACAATTTGCAGAAAATATCACAAAAAGTCAGGCTGCTATTCTTAACATAGATGCTCTAAATTTAGTTCTAAGTGCCTTGAAACGTACAGATGGTGTAAGCATGATTTCTAACCCTAAGATGCTTGTTGCCAGTGGTAATAAAAATGCAAGATTTACGGTTGGGGAACAGGAACCTATAATTAAAACTACGATTGAAAGAGGCACAACAGATAGCCCAGGAGATAAAGTTACTGCAGAACTGGATACCTCAATCAATACAGAATATATTACGCAAGGATATATGAGAACAGGTATTGAGTTGCTTGTTGTACCGTTTGTGAAAACTGAAAAGTATATACAGGCTGAGATCACCCCATCTTTAATTAGAAAGACGGGAGAAAAAGAAGTTGAAGGTAATAGGTGGCCTATAATCTCTGTTAAAGAAATTAAAACTTTGTTTACTCTGAAAAGTGGTCAGACTGTAGCTATTGGTGGTTTAACATCTAGTTCAGAAGAAGATACCGTCTCTAAAATACCTTTCTTGGGTGATATACCATTTATCGGGAAATATTTATTTTCACATTCTAAGACATCAACTCAACAGAATGAAACTATTATTTTTGTGACATTAAGTATTGCAAATCCTGATGAAATTGAGGATAACCAAGGTGTTCCAGGATCTTCAGAGCTTGTTTACAAAAGACTCCTGAAGGAACAATTAGATAGAAAAGAGTTTGAGAAAGAGTATATGGAGCTTAAAAAAGCTACTGACGAAAAAATACTGTCAGTTGATGAAAGTATGGTTTCCAGTGAAGAATTAGCACCAGAAACTAATAATGAAGAAGTTAATAATCCAAATAGTGAAGAAGATTTAGAATCAAACGAAGAAAATGCAGTCAAACAAGCAAATTAGTAAAGACGAAATCAAAAATCAGCCAACACTTGTTTCTTGGCAGTATGCTTTGTTGCTTATAATTTTATTTGCGATTGTAAGTGTTGCTGTAGCAGGTTTGTTGGAATTTTCTAGAGAATATATATCTGAAGATATCTTTAGGGCTTTTGCCTTTTCTATATGGTCCATTACTTTGGCACTCATGTTTATAGGTGGAGCTTTTGGTCTTTACACTGTTAGATATTCTGTTGTTTTAGAGGGGCAGAAAAGAGTTGGCAGGTTTGTTCAAGCTATGGATTACTTTCAGGATGGTCTCCTAATATTAGACCATTCTGGAAAGATTCTTGCTAAAAATCCAGTTGCAGAAAAATATTTTGAGACATATCCTGAAATCGAAGATTTGTACTTAAAGGATCTTTTTCCCTCCCTGACCGAGGAACATCTAAGTGTTTTATCTGACCGGGATGCTGTTGGAGAAGTAGAAACAAAAGTATCTATTGATGATATATCTGATCACTATTACCGATTCAGGTCGCAGATAAATGAACAGCTTCAGCTTATCATCATAAGTGATATTACGGAGTCTAATAAGAAGAAGGTGCTAAGTCGCCAGGTTGCTGAACTATCCTTAATTAGTCAGATATCTCAGGGTGTTGCAAATGATTTAAACAGTTTGCTTTGTGATATCGCTGTTCATACATCTTTACTTGGAAAATTGTGTCCAGAGGTTCCTGAAAGAGAAGATTCTGTTAAAGCAATTGAAAATGGTGTGAATAGAGGGATTATCTTATCCGATCAACTTTTAAAAATCTCCGAGGCTAATCATAACATTCAAAATGCAACAACGGCATCCGAATATTTGGATTTTGTTGTTGGTACTTTGAAGAATAGTTTAAGTGATGACTGGGATATTGCCGTACATAATAGTGTTAAAAACTTATCTATAACAATAGATCGTTTACAGTTGGAAAGAATAATTATTAATCTAGCTCTTTTATTAGTTGATACATTGATTGAACCAGGATCATTAAAGATATCTGTTAATGAGTTAGATGACAAGAGTATGTACGCCATGGAAATCCTATTGGATGTCTCTTATAAATCAAAGTTCTCAGAAGAAGATGGTCAGCAGGTTAATCATGCTTCAATATTTAGAGCTCCAGGAGCAATGGAGTCGGTTATTACAATGTTGTTGCAGCATATTAATGGGAAACTGGATAGATTTACAAGTACAATGAACTCGTCATATAGAATTTTATTATCTGGTAGTTCAAGAGGAGATTTGTTTTTGCAAAGAACAGACATTCTTGAAGATGGGGAAGACTCCAGAGCCTTACACTCTTTTTTTGAGACAAAGAAGATTCTTCTGTATGTAACAGAAGTGGAAAAGGAAATAGGAAGAGTGCTTGCAGGTTATGGAGCCGATGTTCAGAAAGCTGAAGATATTGTTAACGTCCTTAATTCTTTAGACCAGAAAGAACAGCATGATTGCCTAATAATTAATGAAGAACTTATTGAGCGGGATGGTCAAGGTTTGCTGACGGCAATAAGGAGATTGCACACAGCTTTACCAATCATAGTGATATCTGATAAGACTCAAAAAAGTCATATTCCTAAAATTGATAATGCGTGTTATTTACACGAAGAAAATGATATTACAGAGCTTATTAATGCTGTGGTTAAAATCTGTAGTTAGGGTTTCCTTTTGTTTTTCAATATCCAATAGCCAACACCGAGTATCCACCGCCGAAGGCAGAGTCTTTAGGTAGCACATGCTTCCAGCTTGTAGGCGGTTTTTCTTGCAACGAGGATCGTTACGCAGCCTTGTTGACAGTAAAAAAATTATTTTTTAGTCTTACTATATATAATATGGGTCTTGCTAATGATTATATCATCAAATAGTGCGGTACTTTCAACATATGGAGACCAATCTTTTGTGTTTCCTCCATGGAATGTTGAAAAATAGAAAGAATCAATTAAGCCTTGATCACCAAGTCTGAGTCTTAGGTCATTACGAGAAAGCTTTTTTTCACCATTAATCCAAACATCAATGGAACCGTTCTCTTTGCTGTTTGTATTAAGTTTGATATGTTGAATAAGGTTGTACCATTTTCCAGGTATAAAATGAAAGCCATCTAGCTTAATATCTTCTCCCCATTTTCCAGGCATATCGATGTAATAAAGATAAATAACACCTTGTCCGTGCTTGCGCCACATATAGCGAGCACTCCAGCCATCTCCATCTTTGGGTTTGTTTCCGCCTGTATATGTGCCTCCACCACTTGTTAGTCCAGGAAGTTTTCCTCCCTTACAAAAGTCAAATCCTTTTTTAAATTTAACGTAATAAGACAACCATAATTCTTCTGCTGGTGGCAAATTAACAAGAAACTGAACTCCTCCTTCTCTAGGGCCAAGAGCGTTTCGTGGATATGTAACTTTTAGAACATTCCCTCGTTCTTTATCTATATCAGAAACAATTTCCGCTCTTTCTAAAGAACACCATTCTCGGTTTGGAAAGTCTTTTTTTAGCATCTGATTTGTATATTTGCCACTCGCATCATTATTAAATGTTACATTTATAATATCGTTTTCATTTGTCTCAGCTAGAGATGATAGTCCTAGTAGTAGAATTGTTATGAGTATCTGTGTTTTCATTGTTGCTCCAGTTAATATGCAAATAAATATTTAATACGTCATTTTAGTAAATGGATTTCGAAAAAGCAAAACAATAATAAGTATCTATATCTCTTAGATTTTTGGTTGAGAGCAATAATGTCGGTTTAAACCAATAAAATCAAGGAGTAAGTTTTTGATTTTTATCTTTTTGGGTGATAAACATTAAAAATAATTTTCAACGGACGCCAGAGACGGCGTCCCTCCCGTTTTTACAAGACAATATTGATTTGCAGGTCGGGAGGGTCATCGTCCCTGATGACCTAAAAGGGCATTTAACCAGAAAAATAGGGTCTACATCTCTTAAATATATATCAGGTTGACATTAAACGAAAAATTGATAAAATATAAATAGTTGAGAAACACAAATAGGGCTTTCTGTTTAATGTGACATTGCACTTCTATTCTGTTGGCCCTAGCATAACATATTATTATAACATGGTTTATGAATCGAACAGAAAACCCTAATTATAAGGAGTTTACAAATGAAGATATGTATATTTGCATTGGCAGTATGTGCTGTAGTTTTTGCTGGTTGTGCTACAAATGATGGTGCAAAACAGATTGCAAAAGGGGCTGTTCGTGGCGCTAGTCATGGTGTTATTGAGAAAAACATTAGTGGTGAAGTTGGTAAAGGGGCAGCACATGGTGCTTTGAATTCAACTCATCAGGTTATTGATGCGAATAGCAAATAAGACCTTTTGGTAATATTGTTTTTCTTACTTTTCTCATTCTAAGTTTTAAGGTCTAGGTTACACTGCATTGGGAAGGTATTAACACAAACTGTAAATGGTAAATGTTAAACGGTAAACTCAGGTGTTGCTTCGCAATTTATCTAATAAATACCTGCGGAGCTTTTCCTGAATTCAGCATTCAGCATTTAGCATTCATAATTAAATTTTCACTCCTCTTCAATTGTTCCCATTGTGCCAGCTATGACCTTCATTGTGAATGTTTTTGCAGGTGCTTGTCCTGTTTCCCATGGACGTGAGTAAATCAGTCTTAGCTCCGCTTCCCCAGCACTTTTAACTTTATATTTAAAGGTATATGTTCCGCCACCACCTACAGGCTGATTGGATGTAGGATCCATCTCGTATTCTCCACCGTTGTTTGATTTTGCAAGACATGTGTTAAGCTCTGTTGCATCAGACCAAAGGTATCCTGTTGTTGGATTGCCATCAAGAGTTACTGTAAACACAGAATCTAAAGCTAGCCTTTGAGTTTTTCCACTATCATTGATAGTATACGTTTTCGAAGAACAGCCAAATGATATAGCCGCAATAACCATCATGATTATAATATATATATTTTTCATTGTTTTATTAACTTTCTATTGTACGGGCGACATATATTTCGCCTTTTTTAATAATATTTGACTGAATCATTTTATGCTTTGACGCAATCTTCGCCCATGATTACTTGCGCAGAGTCTGACTACAGCATGACACAGTCCATCGTTGCTACAGTATGACACCAAAACAGCTGTTGTTTGCCGGTTGGGAGCGATAACATCCTCGTTATCATAAACTGTAGTGAAGGGTGGTTGACTGCGTTGTGCATCGCTTTCTAAGCGAAGCATAAAGCTATTCCATAATTTTCAATTTTCAATTTTTCATGAAGTTGCCTTCGATTTAACGACCAACCCATCTAAAGGTCTTTCCGCCATTCGTAATTTATAATTCAGCATTCATACTTCTTTTAGTATTGTCCCAATTTCAATCCTTCATCAACAAAATATCTGTATGTATCATATTTTGTATTAGTAGGTATGGAGTGATCAGAGTGCAGAATGTACCCATAGTTCTCTTTTAATATAGGAATTTTCTCCTGAAGTTCTTTCTGAATTGCATCAATATCATTTGCAACCAGGTTTCTTACATCCATTCCACCAAAAATGACAATATCGTCACCAAATTGTTTTTTAACTCTTAGTGGATCCATTCCTGCCTTAACCTCCAGCACCTGTAGACAATCAATTCCAGCCTCTATCATACCTGGCAGTAGTGGCTCGATAAATCCACATGAGTGCATAATTACTGGCAGGTCTAATGAGTGAGCATAATCCATTGTTTTTTTGTGAGCAGGCATAATTAGCTCTCTATACATATCTGGTGACATAAATGGTCTCTGTTTAAATCCCATATCTTCATAGAACCATACACCATCAGGTTTGCCTTCTTTTGCAATCAACTGTTCAAACATATTAATAAACATATCTGCGTATGTGTCAGCCATCTCTTTTACCCAGTCTGGCTCTAACGCCATTCCCATAAGCATATTTTCATGTCCGCAAACAGGATGTATGGCTTCAAAAACATTAACCCCGCTCCACATAAAAAATCTATTGTTATCAGAAGCTTCCTGTTTTGCATTTGCGTATCCTTCAAAATTAATTCGTCGACTTTCAGGTTTTAGTTTATCAACTACATGTTCTTCCCAAGTCGCTCGGTCTTTTACTGTGAAATCAACATGTTCAGGAGTGGAGTTATGCAGTTTGTGTTGTCTAAGGAATGCACCATTGCCATCTTTTGTAAGAATAGTCTCGTCGTCTTCTTCGATAACGATTGGCTCAAAATCCAGATCTGCAACATTATTAAAACACCAGCATGTTGCCATGTCGTGTCCAAAATGTTCACCTAAGCTTTCTCCTTCCGCAATTTTTCCTTCGTCCTGCCATACTTTTAGAGTGTCTCCCCAGAAGTGTTCGTATAGCCCGATTCTGTCAACTGGTTTTCTATTAAGTATATTGCTTATTCTCTCTACTGATGTTAGTGTTTGCATGGAAATCTCCTTGTTTATTAATACTGTCCACAAGTCTACTCTATTTTTGTTGTAAATTCCAAGAAAGAATTATGACAAAATCATTTTAATGACAAAACCATTTAAGAAAACAAGAGAAGAGTTTTAGAAAGCATTCCAACTAGTTGGAACAATGGTCTTTTTATAATTGCTCTAAGCATGCGTCATGCGTCTGTAGTCATGCGTCACAAAAGGGCGATAAGCCCGACAGAATATAGCCACGGGTGTAAACCCGTGGAATAAATAACAAAAGCAAAGCTTTTTCCTACCCACGGTAGTGTCTTCTTTCTTCCTTTAATTCAAAATTGGACGTTGGAAGTTCGATGTTGGACGTTCTCTTCTCTTCCCTTGATCATTGGATATTCCTTGTTGGGTGTTGGATATTCTCTTACTCCCGCCCTGTTTAGGGGAGGTGGCAGGCGTAGCCTGACGGAGGGGTAATCCTCCATTCAGAATTCGATGTTGGAAGTTCTTTACTCTCTTATTAGAACTCCACTTCATAGCCCAAAACAAAATTACGCCCTGGCTCGTTAAACACAAATCCTCTTGAAGCTGTTAAGTATTCAGAATATTCTTTATCAAAAATGTTGTCTATACCTATATAAAATTTGCTAAGAGCGTTGTTTTGTTCAAAGTTGTATCCCAAACGAAGATCAGCAGTTGCCCAGGAAGAAGAGTCATCAACATTATCAGGTGTTTTATCCTGCTTCGCAGCGCACTGCAGTTGACATAGCCCCCAGAAGCCATTAAACTGTGCGGTTTTTAAACCAAGCAATCCATTCAGAGGTGCAATTGTGGGCAGGTATTCATCGGTGATGGTGTTCTTCCCATATGCATATGCAATATTTCCATAAATTTTGCATAAATCTGATATGTATATATTCATACTAAATTCTGTACCATATATTTCTGCCTCAGATACATTCTCATTAATATACAGCTTGTCATCAACTTTGTTCTCTACAATCAAATTGTCTAGGTCGTTATAGAATCCAGCCAGGGTTATATCAAATTTATCTGTAGCATAGCGTAAATCCAGCTCTAGAAACAAAGATTGTTCCGGCTCTAAGTCAGGGTTTCCAAATTTAACAACACCGCCTCCAAGTGTTATATATTTATATAATTCTGTCAAAGTTGGTGTTCTGTATCCAGATGCAACTATTCCGTTAATGGAGAAAGCCTCTGTAATCATATATGATGATCCAATGTGTGCATTCCAGCTTATATCATCACTGTGACCAGCTTCATATTGTAAAGTCTCTTTGTTGTCTATATAAATATAATCAACTCGTCCGCCAATATTAATTGTTAATGGTTCAGTAGCTTGCCATGTATCCTCGACAAATCCACCTGCTGAAATCTTGTATGCATCAGGTAGAGGCTTGTCCGTTACTTCATTGCCATTACGGAGGTATTTGGTTCTTGTTCCCTCGTAACCTCTGTTCCAGAAATCAAGCCCAGCGTTAAAAGTATGATCGCTTAGCACAAATATATTCTGCCATTTACTTCCATACATTGTGTGATCTGCTGATGGTCTAATTGTTTCAATTGGCATAGATGCTGGCAAATCGACTCTTACATATCTATCATGAAACTGATAGAACGCATTAATGGTCATCTTTCTGAATATATCACCATCTGGCTCATATGTATGTTTGATTTCATATAATTCCCTGTGAAGTTGTGGATATGTTACCTGTGCCTGTGTTGGAAAAGGTGCATCACTGCCGGGAATGCCAATGTCTGTTCCTTTATAATATTGAATCTGCGCTTCAGTATAATTGTCTAAATTCTCTCTGAATCCACCTTTAAGAGATGTCTCATAATCACTAAACTGGCTATTAACCATTTCATTGCCGTCACCATCTTTATATGACTCATAAGATCGTGTTCCAGCGCTTGCAAAGAGATAATAATTTTTGCTGTTATAACTCATGTTTCCATACATCGTCATACCTCCTGGATTAGAATCAAATCCCGCAAAGAAATTACCACTTACAACTGGTTCATCAGAAAAATAACCGTTTTTTGTAATTACGTTAATTACACCGCCAATTGTACCTGAACCATAAAGTGATGATATTGGACCTTTTAAGATCTCTATTCTATCAATTGATTGTGGTAGCACTAGACCATATTGTGCATTAATATCTGTTGCGGAAATTAATCTGTTGCCGTCAATCAAAAATACAATTGAGTCATGGCTTAAACCACGAATATTGATGTCAGAACCCCATCCACTATCAGATCTCTTACTGACACCAGGAACTAAGTCCACAATATTCGGAATGCTAAAAGGGGTTAAGAGTTGGATTTCATCAGAGGATATTACGTCTGCTCCACCAGGAATAAGATCTATTGCTGTTTCAAAACCACGGGCGGAAATTAACATTGGTTTTAAATTTACTAATTTTGTTGTGTTCGTTTCAGTTCCATATGCAATACCTTGTAAAGTTATTGCTGACAAAACAAGTGCTAATATTAGCTTTTTCATTACATGCTTCTCTTTCTTAATGGTAGCTGAATCGTTGGTGAATGGATGTCCACTTATTTTATCTTTCAGCTGATTTTAATTTTTTACTTCAGAGCATACAGATTCATATCCGAAAAATCCAAGTTAATGCTTTTGTATCTTGGGAGCGATAACGTCCTCGTTATCATATCTGTAGCATTGATTATCTAGTGCCGCAGGATGATGATCAATGAAATATGTTTTATGTCCCCATCTGGAGTAAGTTTTCAAGTTAAGCGGAGAGTATTAACAATTTGTTGTGAAAAGAAAAGCAAAAAAATTATAAAAGACTAACTTTTTTCAAATGAGCAAAAAAAAACCGTATTTTGAAATACGGTTTTTTATATCTTTATAAATTCAAAGATTTACTTAGGCAGGAAAGACAGCGTCTTTTGCAGCTTTAGCAATTCTAAATTTAAGAACAGATTTTGCTTTAATCTTAATTTTTTCGCCAGAAGCAGGATTACGACCCCAACGTTCGTTTCTTCTTACTTTAACTAGTTTGCCAAGTCCAGGAACTGTAAATCCATCTGTAGCGCCAGCATAAGCTTGTGCAACTAGTGATTCTAGAGCAGCTTTAGCTTGTACTTTTGTGATTGATGCATCTTCTGCGATTTTAGCGATGATTTCTGTTTTTGTCTTAGGTTTAGCCATTTTCGACTCCTTATTATTTTTTTGTTAAAATAAACTATAAACTGTTTACATGTTAGAAATTACCTTTTTTTCTAAGAAAAATCAATATATATATTTTTTTTTGACAATCTTTCTTTATCTTTTTGGCTATTTTGCTTAATTATAGTAGTATTTCTTTGATTTCTAACCAAATAACCAGTAAATTCATATTGAGCGAAGTATCGAAAACACATTAGAATAATAAGCAATCTTTTAGTAATATCATTAGAAATCAAGAGAAAGAGCAACTATTTTTAATTGAAAATTGAAGATTAAGGCTCTGTCACGGTTTGTGTGGGTGAACCGAAAAAAAAAATTGCAAGAGCAATGTAACGAAGTGAAATGGCAATTCTTATTGAAGAGCTTCGCAGTTCTAAGACTACAAAGTAGTCAAACTTTAGTAGCCCCGTATGAAATGCGGGGGTGGTTATAACAAAACAATACGACCCTGAATGGGTCGAACCAAAAGGCATCACCCACACAAACCGTGACAGAGCTTAATTAACTAAATACTAAAACCTAACAAGTACTTTTTTGTACTGTACACTATACACTATAAACTATATACTATTTTACAGAAACAAATAAGGAAAAAAGAATGCCAATCTACGAATATAAAGCTAAAGATGAAGAAAACAGCTGTGCTTATTGTAAGGATTCATTTGAAGAGTTACAGCAATTGTCTGCACCATCTTTAAAAAAATGCCCAAGGTGCAAAAGTCCAATTGTTAAAATAATTTCAGCTCCATCTATAGGTGGATCAAAATCTTCTTTTGATGATAAAGCAAAAAATGCAGGTTTCCACAAACTTCAGAAAGTTGGAAAAGGGGAATACGAGACAAAATATTAATAAAAAGGGTTGCAATTACTTTAAATTAATTGTTAAATTCCCACCATTGAAACAATGTCGGAACAGTTGCGGAACGATGGCAAAACGGTTGAAGAATACGTAACACGTATAACGTAATACGAATTCCTTCGTCCAGAGTCATTTGATCATTGAGTTCGGCATCTCACACCTTACTTCTCGCATCTTACAATAAAAGAAATATACACTTTTTCGAAGCAAATAAAAGGAATATATATAATGAGTAAATTTATTAACGACGATTTTATACTTCAAACCAAACAGGCTCAAGAGCTCTATCATAATTATGCAAAAGATATGCCGATAATTGATTATCACTGTCATTTGCCTCCTCAGGAAGTTGCAGAAAACAAAACTTGGACTAATCTTACAGAAATCTGGTTAAATGGCGATCACTACAAATGGCGTACAATGCGTTCAAATGGAATTGAAGAAATTTTTTGTACCGGTGATGCTTCTGATTATGAAAAATTTGAAAAGTTTGCAGAAACAATGCCAAAATTGATTCGTAACCCAATGTACCACTGGTGTCACTTAGAACTTGCTAGATATTTTGATATTGATGACTTGCTGCTATCTCCTGATACGGCAAAAGAAATTTGGGATAGAACAGAAGCAATTATAAAGAAAGATAATTTTACGTCTAGAAACCTTATGAAAGATTCTAATGTTGTTCTGACATGTACAACAGATGACCCTTTAGATAGTCTTGAGTATCATATTGCTGTTAAAGAATCTGGATTTGAAGTGCAGATGCTGCCAACTTGGAGACCTGATAAAGCAATGGCTGTAGAAAAAAAGGAAGTTTTTGTTCCATGGGTAGAAAAACTTGAGGAACTTACCTCAACAAAGGTATCAAACTTTGATGATTTTATGTCTGCCATTAATCAACGTATGGATCATTTTGAGTCTGTTGGTTGCAAACTATCGGATCATGGTGTAGAAACTGTATACGCTGAAGATTGCAGTAAGGCTGACGCTGATGCAATTTTTGATAAGGCAAGGGCTGGTAAAGACCTATCAAAAGAGGAAGTTTTGAAGTTTAAGTCCATTGCTCTATATGAGTTGACTCTTATGAATGCAGAGCGTGGTTGGACACAACAGATTCATTATGGTGCAATCAGAAACAATAATACAAAGATGTTTGAAAAACTTGGACCAGATACAGGATTTGATTCGATTGGCGATTTTGAAATTGGAAAACCATTGTCTAAGTTGATGGATAAACTTAATATGCAGGATAAACTTGCAAAAACAATTTTGTATAGTCTAAATCCAAGAGATAATTATCTGCTTGCTACAATGCTTGGAAATTTTCAAGGTTCAGAAATACCAGGTAAGATACAGTTGGGTAGTGGCTGGTGGTTTTTGGATCAGATTGATGGTATGACTCAGCAAATAGAAGCAGTGTCCCAAGAAGGTCTGTTGAGTCGTTTTGTTGGTATGCTGACGGATAGTAGATCTTTCCTGTCATATACAAGACATGAATATTTTAGAAGAATTCTTTGCAATATTCTTGGTGATGATATGGCAAAAGGCCTTATTCCAAATGATATCAAGTTAGTTGGTAATATGGTTAAAGATATTTCATATAATAACGCAGCTACATATTTCGGATTTGATAACCTCAAAACATACTAGGAAAATGTATAAAAAGATCATCGCTATTGGTGGTGATCTTTTTTATGCAACACTCAATGATTATATACTATGAAACTGCTAAATCTATTAAATTTCCATCCGAGAGTAATGCTGACTGAAGAAAAACTTCTGAATTTAAGAGAACAATATGATTCAGATGAATATACTCATTTGGCAACCGATGCTATTATCTTGCAGGCAAATGTTTATCTTGAACTTCCTATCAATGAGTATAAATACTATGGAAAAAGAATGTTGAATTCTACTCGAGAAGGTGTGTGTCGGCTACAGACATTATCTTTGGCATATCTTTTGACAAAAAATACAAGGTATTTGGACAGGACAAAAGAAGAAATTATTGAAGCGATAAGTGTGCCGAGCTGGAACCCCAGCCATTTTCTTGATGTTGCGGAAATTGCTATTGGTTTAGGGTTTGCCTATGATTGGTTGTTTGACGAATTATCTAATGAGCTAAAACAAGCTATACGAAAAGCTTTGATTGATAAAGCATTTGTTCCATCTTTTGGAGATGATCAATTGTGGATATCTGGTAGCAATAACTGGAATCAGGTCTGTCATGCAGGGGTGAGTCTTGCTGCATTAGCTGTTGGAGATGAAGAACCTGAGTGGATGGAAAAGATAGTGAGTAGGGCTGTTGAAAATGTTCCCATTGCTATGGAAGTGTCATACGCACCGGCAGGTGTATATCCAGAGGGACCAATGTACTGGGGATATGGAACAACATACAACATTATGCTTATTGATGCTTTAATATCAGCTCTTGGTTCTGATTTTGGTTTGTCAAATCAGATAGGTTTTGATAAAACGGCTTTATATCAATTTCAAATGCATGGACCAGATGGTAATGTTTTTGACTATTACGACTGTGGTGACACTCGTTATATTGGACCACCAATGATATGGTTGGCCAACCATTTTAACCTAGTTTTTCTTAAAAATTATGTTAAACAGGACTCAATCCAAATTTTTCAACAAATTGTGAAATCTAAGCAACCTTCCAGAAGCAGATATGCATCATTGTCCTTGTTGTGGGAAAATGATTGCAGTCAAGAGGATGTTGACTGCCGTCCGGAGCTTGACTATTTTGGTAATGGCATAAATCCTGTAGCAAGTTTCAGATCATCCTTTGATAATCCAAATGCAGCCTGGCTGGCTGTTAAGGGTGGTAATAATAAAAATGGTCATAATCATATGGATGCAGGAACTTTTGTTTTTATTTCTCAAGGAGTCCGTTGGGTGTCAGAACTTGGGCGCGAAGTATATGAAGATTTGGAGAGAAATAAGACCAATGATTTGTGGAAAGAATCTGAAAGGTATAATTTTTTAAGACTGGGCCCTTTTGGTCATTCAACAATTAATATTAATAATTCATTACAGCCATTTGAAAATATATCTTCTCCTATAACAAAATTCTTTAGCTCAGCCAATCGTTCTCATGCGGTGATTGACACATCTGGAATTTGGAAAGAACATGCTAAAAGTGTTAAAAGAGGTGTTGCTCTACTTAATAAAGAATCTGTTGTAATTAGAGATGAAATTAAAGGCTGTGATGGTGACGTTACATGGCAGATGATTACAGAAGCAAATGTTGAACTTGTTGATAATATAGCTATCCTAAGAAAAAATAACAAAACTTTTATTGCAGAAATTGTTGAACCATCGAAGGCTGTTTTTCAAGCAATGTCCTTAAAACCAACATTTGAAGAAGAAAACAAAAATGAAGAATTCGAAAAATTAGGAATTAAACTTGATGTGAAAGGCGATGTTAATATAGTTGTTCATATTTATCCTGAAAAAATGCAATCAACTCAAACATCTGAATACATAGAAACATTAAGAAACAATCCTCTTGATTATTGGGAAATCATCAAAAATTGTTAACGGAATGTATCAATGGTCATCTCGCATCTTACATCTTTCATTTTATTTGAATACATCTTCAATGAATTCAAGCAACTGTACACGACTTATTGGCTTTTGGAAGTATCCTAGCGCTCCAGCCTCTAAGATTCGGTCAATATCCCCCTTGAGATTATAACCGGATAAAATATATGCCTTAACATTTTCGTCAATTTCCTTGAGCAAATTAAATGTTTGTTCTCCACTAATACCTGGCATTGCCATATCCAAGATAACAAGGTCAATATTATTCTTTTCTTCCCTGTATATCTCGACAGCCTTATAACCATTCTCTGCAGTTAAAACATTATAATTACTTTTTGCAAGAATACGACTAAAAAGTAGTCTAATTGTGGGTTCGTCATCCACCACTAAAATTGTTTTTTGTTCTTTACTCAATTTGTCTTCCCAATTTAATTCTTAAAAGATAATATAGCTTTTATTTCAATAAATCAACATTTTTTATGAAAATATCGTGTTTTTAAGTGTTTTTTGTCTGAAAATCATTTTAGAGGTTGTTTCTCAAATGAATTTCAGCGATGAACCATCAAAACAAAAAAAGCACCTTTTTCTTTTTTCTAGTTCTCCCAATTTTCTTCCGCTACAGTGGAACTCCCCAACTTGCAACTCCCCCCCTGTTTCCTTTTCCCCATTCATCATTTAGCATTCATAATTGATTTCTGTTGCAGCCTTAATCATTGCAAAATAATTCTCATGCGGAATATATTCCGGCACACTATTTCCCGTACCAAGAGCATAAGCGCCAGCATTTGAGGATTTATTAATCATTTCCTTTGACCTTTGAAAGACTTCTTCAGGACTTTTTCTGCATATAAAATCAAGATCAATTCCACCTAATATGGCAATTCTCTTGTGATATATGTCGTATGCTTTTTCAACGGGTTGTATATTATCTTCGTATGAATGTTTGCCGTCATATCCCAAATCGTCAATTATGATGTCCATTACTTTTTCAAGATTACCACATGAATGCAAAATTACAGGTTTACCGGCTTTATGTCCAACTTCAACAATTTTCTTGTGCCATGGAAATAGAAATTTTTCAAAATCAGAAGGGCATAGCATTGTCTGGGTATTAAACCCCCAATCGTCATTTGATATGATGGCACCAACTGAATTGAATTCAACAATAACTTTATAATAATCCACTAGTGCTTGTCCTACTTTGTCAAAAATCTTTTTAAGCAGTTCCGGATTATCAATACTCATCAGACACATTGTGTCATACCCGACTAATTGAATAACATTTTCCAGAACACCTCCTGGTCCATATGGTATACTTTTCATTCCTTCTGGAAGTAGTTTGCCTATTTGCTCATACGGAGAATAGTCAAATGAATTTATTTTCGGCCACTCATATGCTTCAAAACTTGCTTCATCATATATAGAGTTATATTCATTCAAAGAAATAGTCTCTTTGTTATCATGTTGAGCCATATCTCCAAACTGGAAGCCTGGTGGAGGAGTGAGAGTTACATAATCATATCCGGCAGCTTCAAATGCTTTGGCTAGCCACTGAAATTCCTCAACTCGTCCTGCTTCTGGCCTCTGATAGCCTGCAAGTTTTGTATATAGATCCCTGTTTAAGAAAAATTCAAAAAGCGTTGGTCTTTCTGGTTTTTCCCTATTCAATACACGAAGTAAGTTATCAAAATTTGGTGCTCTCATCTTTTATTCCTTTTAATGTTATATTACGTCTGAATTATAGCATTAATGGAATAATTTTCAACACTTTTTTTTGCAAAACAGTTTATAATACATAGTGTACAGTACACAGTTTTGCTCTGCTATAGGGAGCGGCAATGTCTTCATTGCCATTTTTTTTGACTCTGTGATAACGAGGATTAATGTAGGCCATTCACTACGTTCATTGCTTCACCCTATTGTTTATTTATTGCCACTACACTTCGTTTCGTTGCTGTCGCAGGCTCCAGCCTCACTCCCTTTGGTCGTGTGTGGTTGAAGCCTCTCTCGTAAACTCGAGTATCACTCCCAGATTTGTGCTGTGTTTAATAACCGTTCTGCTATTGTTCCCCAGCCATCCAACTAACCATCTAACCAACTCTTAATCATCTTCATATTTTCCAAAGATCTTATCAGTAAACTTAACATACCAAGCTGCAGTCTGAACTTGAATGATGTATGCCATAGCAATAATAATTGCAATTTCTGAACCTTTTTCACCAAAGGCTGTCATTGCTATTGCCAGTGCTATAGAAAGGTTTCGCATAACTGTTCCGTAGACAAGTGCAATACCATCCCCTCTATTAAAGAATAGTTTTGCAACAATTGTACTTAAAACAAAATTGATTAAGTATAAAAGTGCTAATGGAACAAGATAATGCAGAAGAATTATAGGATTTGATATAATTGAATCTGCCTTCAGACTCATTGCAACAAATACAATTCCAAGAACTCCTATCGTTGATAACATTGGAAAATGCTTCTTGATATCTTTTTGATACTTTTCCTGACCAAACTGTTTTATAATAAATTTCTGTAACTTCTCAATAAGTCTTTGGTCAACCGCTGACCAAGATTATCAATATATAACGGCAATATATTAAAAGTGTGGGGAGTATACAAGAAAAAAATGGAAAAAATAACTTTTTTTTATTCTGACTG
>Ga0307987_1000885_pt1 | contig 17105 bp, 17 predicted proteins | sample EllFjometagen181_FD_203157 | JGI IMG/M metagenome (GOLD analysis project Ga0307987, IMG submission 203157) | Marine microbial communities from Ellis Fjord, Antarctic Ocean - #181 | ecosystem: Environmental > Aquatic > Marine > Unclassified | place: Southern Ocean | collected 2014-10-08
AGTTTCAAGTAAACTGTTTCATTATTCATAATGATGGCAAAGCTATTATTATTGATCCAGGAGATGATGTGGACTTGATTGAAGCAAAAATAAAAGAACTGAATGTGACACCAGTTCTATATATACAGACGCACGGACACATGGATCATATATCTGCTCTAGCAGAAATACAGTCAAGATTTAAAGCTCCGGTATATATGGCCGAAGAAGATGCTAAATGGGCATTTACAGAGATAAACTGTATGCCTCCATTCTTCCCTAATCCACCCACAAGTACTCCAATTGCAAAATATGTTCAAGATGGTGACGATTTCTGCTTTGCAGGCCTACGTTTTAAAATAATCAGAACACCTGGTCATACTCCAGGAGGTATATGCATATACTTCTATGAAAATCAGGCACTATTTTCCGGCGACACTGTTTTTGCCGGGTCAGTTGGTCGAACAGACCTACCTGGTGGTGATTCAAGAATCTTAACTGAATCCCTAAGACTGCTTCTGAAAACCATACCTAACAACACAAGAATCTATACAGGACATGGACCGGCAACAACAATGGATTTGGAAAAAAGAAACAACTTCTATTTTCAAAATATTTCTACTAACGAGGAGTAAGTATGGAGAACAATTCAATCTTTGATATCGGTGGCAACATTGAAAACATAAATGCTGAAGATATTGTTTCAAAAGTACAGAAAAAAGTGGAGCAAAATATGGAAGATGGTATTTACCAGGACCCCATGATTGCTGCAGCCGAAAAACATAGACTTATCAATGTTAAAGGTATTGAAGATTTTACTCCATATTTTATATCTTGCCTAAAGGCATCCATCAATATTGATATCAATGATTTTGAGATTGTAGAGAAACGTTCAAAATTCGGAAAAATACTTGTTAAATTTAAAACTCTGATATGGAAAAGCCTTAAATTTTATACCTATCGTATGTGGTCTCAACAGAACTATGTAAATTCCTTACTACTTTCAGCACTTGAAACAGTTGAACAAAATCACAGAATACAAATTGAAGCTTTAGAAAAAAGAATCGACGAACTCGAGAAATTTAAAGATAATTAAAGATTGTGGTTAGTGTTGAAATTTACACAAGGGCAGACACATAGGTCGGCCCGTACATTGCCAGTGCACGTATAAAATTGTACGAAAAACATTTTTCATTCACAGAACGAACACTACATCGGGCTGCAAAATATAATAAGTCTATCTTGATTATCCCGACACAGTATTGTTTATTTAGCAATGTAGAGTCGGTTCTATTAACCGAAAAAAGAGATAAAAAAGAGCCATATACAATTTATTCATAGACATTTGGGAACAAACAACCTATCACGCCGTAGAAACGAATGAGGAAGATAGCTCACCACGAAGGTGAAAACCTGAAAACTTCTGTAGATCCTAATAATTGAAAAAGGAAGACAATGAACATTGCTCTAGTTGCACCAAGATTCTCAGAAGGAACGACTCTGGGAGGAGCTGAGACATTAATACGAGAGACTGCATTAAACTTGGCTGACTCCGGGCACAATGTTACTGTTCTATCTACCTGTGCTACCAACCACTTCACTTGGGAAAACGAATTACCAGCTGGTGAGAAACAATTTGAGAACATAAAAGTTATTCTTTTTAAGGTAAATGAAGAGAGAGATTTAGATCTTTTCTATCAGATACAGACTAAAATCTCAAACTTTGAAGAAGTTACATTTGAAGAAGAAGAACTATGGCACAAAAACAATGTCAGCAGTGATAATTTATATGAACATCTTCGTAATAACAAAAGCTATGATAAAATAATTATAAGCCCATACCTATTTGGACTAATATATTACACAGCACAAATTTGTCCTGAGAAAACAATACTACTCCCCTGCCTACATGACGAAGCTTTTGCATATCTTCAAACAATAAAAGATATGTTTCAAAGGGTTCATTCATACATTTTTAATACTGAACCTGAGATGAATCTTGCAAAAAAACTATACGATATAGATACATCCAAAGCAACAGTTATTGGAATGACAATTGAAGATTTCAAAACTGAACCAGAAGACTTCAAAAACAAGCATAATATCAATTCGCCTTTCATACTATACTGTGGAAGACGAGAAGCATTAAAAGGTACACCAATGCTTATTGACTATTTTGCTGCATTTCGAAAAAGAACAGGCATTGACCTAAGATTAGTTCTTACAGGAAAAGGTGATTTTGAGACAGATGAGAAAACTCGCAAACATATCATTGATGTTGGTTTTGTTTCAGAGGAAGACAAACACAATGCAATGGCTGATGCAGTAGCATTATGTCAACCATCACAGAACGAAAGTCTGAGCATTGTAATACTGGAATCATGGCTGGCAGGCAAACCTGTGATTGTAAACGGTCAATGTGAAGTTCTGCAACATCAATGTAAGAGAAGCAATGCAGGACTGTGGTTCTCCAACTATCCTGAGTTTGAAATGGAACTGAAACTACTGCTTGATAATCCTAAATTATCAAAAACTCTTGCAGAAAATGGCAGAGAGTTTGTAATTAGCAACTATTCCAAAGCAGCAATCCAAGAAAAGCTCAACTCTGCAATAGAGCTTTAAATCTATATTACCTTACAGTCATAAGACAAAAACTTTGAATCATCTGTCACAATTGGGTATCCACTAGAAATACCTTGAGCTATTAGCATTCTGTCAAAAGGATCTTTATGGTGGAAAGACATGTCTTTTAATAAAAGAGCATCTTTCCCCTTAAAGTCCAATATTTCAAAACCACTTTCTAAAGCAACTTCGACGGGATCAAAATAACATATAAGTTTACCAATTGAAGCTTTTATAGTTATCTCAGCAATACTAATAGAACTAACATAAACAATATTAGACATAGTTTGAATGGCATCTCTCTTCTGTTTATTAAGTTTTGATGGATCAGAGATGGACCAAAGAAAAATATGTGTATCAATTATTATCTTCATTAGTCATCACCATAAAACATATTGTTAATATCGACATTTTCATCAATAAAATCACTAGGTACTTTAAATTTACCTTTTAACAACCCAAGTTTTCTCTTACCAGTAGGCTTATGAATGACCAAATCAACAATAGGAAGATTATGTTTGGCAATTACAACCTTCTCTCCATGATAAACCATATCTATTAGCTTAGATAAATTTGTTTTGGCATCTGAAACATTAACTATCATATCTTTCTCCCTGTTTTTTATTATGGTCTTTTATACCAAAACAGACCAAGTTGGTCAAGTTTTATTTTTATTCATAAATCATTTTCCACAAAAAAAGAAATGAATAATTTGGTTGTTTTAAATTTGATTATCAACTATAATGACAATAATAACTAATTTATTATTTTATAGGGAAAAGATGTCATCAGGTAAAACATTACGAGCAATGAAAAATGCCCTTATACAAGGGACTAGTCAGATAATCACATGGGGGCTGACATGGGCTCTTCTCATTGTACTTCCAAAAGAACTTGGTGATGCAAACTTTGGTAGATACTTCTTTGCAATTTCTTACTGTACCATGTTTGGTACTTTGATGAATCTTGGCATCAACACCTGGCTGGCCAGAGAAATTGCTATTGAAACCCCTGACCATGCAGACCTTTCTGAAAAACACCAACTACTAAAAAAGATCACAGGCAATGTCTATTCCATAAAGCTAATTCTAACTGTGAGCACATTTATTGCTCAGTCGCTTATACTATGGACAGTTGGCAAGGACACCATTGCTATACAGGCTTCAATTATTATTGGTATAAGCTTCATATTTGATAATATGACATTTACCGCATCATCAGTTCTTCAAGGTCTTGAACGCATGTTTTATATAAACATTGCAAGCATTACAAGTAAAGCAATCGTAACGGTTGGTGCAATCTATCTACTGTTAACAGGTCATGATCTACTTAGTGTCTGCTGGGTACATGTTGCAGCATCAGTTGCTTCAATGATTATCATTTTCTCTGTTTTAAATCGAACTATTCCAATATCTCTTGGATGGAATAAGCCATGGATGAAGCGTATTATACACGGAGGTTTACCATTTCTAATCTGGACAATCTTTAGTGAAATATATCTACGAGTTGATGTCATAATGCTTAAAGGTATGACAAGCGACTCTATTGTTGGTTGGTATGGTGCCGGCTTTAGACTTTATAATGCTTTTATGTTTTTACCACACATTTTTAATACGGTTTTCTTCCCACCAATGACACGAGTCGCAAACGACCCGGAAAAGCAGGATGTATTCAAGATGAATGTTCATAGACTATTGAACCTCATGCTATTTGTCGCCACACCAATATCTATTGTACTTTTTGTGCTTGCAAAGCCGGCATTGCAATTGCTTTATGGAGACAGTCCATATCTTAATGCAGCTCCATGTCTTCAGCTATTTGCAATATCACTATTTTTAACATGTATTGATGTTCTACTTGCCACAATACTTGTTACAAAAAACAAAGAAAAACAGTGGTCATATATGGCAATCATAGCTGCTATGTTTAATCCGGCAATGAATGCATGGATGATTCCATGGACTCAAAATGCATATGGCAATGGTGGAATTGGTGCAGCACTTGCAACTGTAATAACAGAAATACTGATGATGATTGGTGCTATTTGCCTTCTTCCCAAAGGTATTCTCTCTTTTAAGAGCACATTACCAAACATTGGAAAAGCTCTTCTTGCTGGTGCAGCAATGGCGGCAACAGTTTATTATGTGCCTGACTTTATAAATCTTTCAAACATTAAAGTTGAACAATTCTTTAATCTTGCCATAAGAGCAACTTCCGGAGGGATTGTATTCTTAATATGTGTATATATTTTTAGATTTCCTCCAAAAGAAGATATTGCTCATATTCTGGATGCCATTAAAAAAAGATAATGAAAAAGCGAAAAAGCAAATTCTATAAATATTCAATGATGGCTATTCGCATATATATTATCATTGGACTTTTTTTATTTCTCAGACAACGTAAAATGATTTACTATCCAACGGAGCCTTTAGAACATGGATTTATGGAAAAAACCATTGAGAACGAAGGAGAAGAAATCAAGATTATTGTTCTTAACCCAGAGCAGGACAGTGCAATAATATATTTTGGTGGCAATGCTGAAAATGTTTTATACAGTACTCTAGATTTTCAGCAACTTACCTCCAACACAGTATACCTTGTAAACTACCGAGGATATAGTGGCAGCACTGGCAAACCTACAGAAAAAGGTTTGTATTCGGATGCACTAGCTCTTTACGATAACATAACCACCAACCACACCAACATATCAGTTATAGGCAGAAGCCTAGGTTCTGGAGTCGCAACATTTCTTGCATCTCAAAGACCAGTCTCAAGACTAATGTTGGCAACACCTTTTGATAGTCTACAGAGTATTGCACAGGCACAGTTCTGGATATATCCATCATCAATTATTCTACAAGACAAATATAGATCTATTGATAGAGTCAAAAATATAGACGCAAAGACTTTGATACTTATTGCCGAAAACGATCAGTTGGTCCCCTACAAGAACTCAGAGAACCTAGTCAATGCTTTTCCTGAGAAACAAGTTGATGTGAAAATTATTAAGAATAGAGGTCATAATGACATCTCAAATTCAATTGAGTATATGAATGCTCTCAACTCATTCTTCAGCAATTATTAGAATGAGAAACATAATAAAAACTCTTTTATTAATTACGATCCTTATCTGTGCAGGATGTGGTAAACCTAAGATTAGCAAAATATCAGAAACATCTGTGATTGTGGCATTCGGAGACAGCCTAACTTATGGAATAGGAGCAAATAACAATGAAAGCTATCCTGCTGTTCTTTCCGAGCTACTGAATAATAAAGTTGTCAATGTAGGAATTCCGGGAGAAGATACAACAGATGGACTTAAAAGATTACCTTCTATTTTAACAAAATATAAACCAATTTTAGTGATTATGTGCCATGGTGGAAATGACATGCTTCAGAAACAGGACACACAAACTACTATTAAGAATATCAATGCAATGATTAATATGATTCAGGATTATGATGCGGATGTAATTCTTATTGGTGTTCCAAGACCTGCACTAAGACTCAAATCAGCAAAATTCTACAAAGAGATTGCAAAACAACAGAAAATTCCATATCAAGGAAAAATCATTGCACATATACTATCGAACTCATCACTTAAAAGTGACCGAGCTCATCCAAATGAAGATGGATATCAACAAATTGCAGAAGCAATATCAACATTGATTCACAACTCCCAATAATTCAAAAAACATATCATTAGTCCAATACAGCCAACACAACAGAAGTATTGTCACATACCGTTTTACCAAACATCTATAATGTAGGGCTTCCTGTTGGCACTGTCAAAAGTTATATGAAAACATATTTCCGTTCACAGAGCGGACGCTACATTAACGAGCTACTAATATTGAATCTGCACCTGTAGCGTTGGTTCTACGAACCAAACAAAGATGGGTGCAGGCTCAGCCTGCATGACAAAGGTTAATAATCATAATTATAGAAGCTACAAATTGAGTGCCTGCAAATAAATATTTTAAATTTTTAGGTTTTGATTTCAATGCCATTTTAGCTCCTAACATAGCACCAATCATTCCTGCCAATGCTAAAGGTATTGCTAAATGAAAATCGAATAATCCTGCACCTAAATGTCCTAAAAAGCCTGCTGATGCCGAAAGTGTAACCAATGTTGTTGATGTCCCCACTGCAACATGCATAGGCACACTCATGGTTAATAACATCAAGGGAACTAAAAACGAACCTCCTGAAACCCCAACCATCCCGGAAATAAATCCAGTTGCCAACACTATTGGAACTGTTACAAATAAGTTTACTTGATAAATCTCGTCCTTAGACTTTAATTTCAAAACCCATTTTTTATCACTTATTGGCCTTTCTTTCTTTGGTTTCTTTAACATAAGTACAGCTGCTAAAAACATTGCAATTGCAAATATTAACTTTAAAACTTTTTCATTAAAACATTCACCAAAATACCCACCTGCCATAGCCGATATAAAAACAAGTATACCCAATATTATGGTTAATTTCCAATGTGTCATATTATGCTTGCTAAAACAAATGGCAGCCACAAGAGAAGAACACATTAATACAAATTGCCCTGTTGAAGCTGCAAGATTCATGCTTATGCCTGACAACAACACCAAGGTTAGCATATAAAAATTTCCACCACCACGTCCTGTCATAGTCATTAAAAATGCAATTAGCATAATAATAACTGCTAGTATTATAATATTCATTTATTCTGCATTCTCTTATAAAGTTTACCTGGCATTAACGCTTCCAGAAATGGTGGATAACCACCTAGAATTATCTTTACATTATACCCTTTACTTCTTAGGTAGACAAAAATAACTGCCGCCCTTATTCCGGCTGAACAAAATACACCTATTAATTTATCTGTGGGGATTTCATTAATACGACCGGGTACTTCATCTGTTGGTATCTCCAAGACCTCACAACAATTTGTCAATTCTATTTTAATCGCTTGCACTTCTTCTTGTGCTCTAACATCAAGAAAAACAGTGTCTTCTGTTCCAAGAAAGACTTCTGCCTGTATTCCATGCTGACCTGTTCCAAAATATTGAAAATTCATCTCTTCTATGATCTTTTCTATATCATTCATTATCTTTCTTCCTTAAACCTTTATTACTTTCATATTTGGCGAAATGACCAAGTATAAAATAAAACTTTACAATACTATTAGATTTTATAAATTAAATCAAAAAAGAGCGACTTAAAAAAGTCGCTCTTTTTGTGCTCTGTATATGCTTATTAATCGTTAAGAGTATAAGCAATACGTTTTTGATAACTTGTATGCAAGTATTTATGAGCATTGTGTCCCAAAGGTTCACCAAGAAAATCTTTATAGATTTTTTGGATTTCAGGATTATTATGAGAACAACGTATAACGCTCTTTTCATCATCACTATAAATACCAGCTGTACGTTTTGCACGAATTTCATCAGTAGCAAGAACTGGCTGTCCACCACCACCAATACATCCGCCACGACAAGCCATAACTTCGATAAAGTGCCATGGAGTCTCTTCACCAGCTTTACGAGCTTCTCTAACCTTATTTAGAACCTGCTCAATACATGATGTCTGATGTGCAACAGCAACTCTTACTTTAATACCCTTGATATCAATTTCAGCTTCCTTAATACCTTTAAGACCACGAACAGCTGTGAAGTTCACATCTTCCAGATCTTCTTTAGTAATTAAGAAGTATGCTGAACGAAGTGCAGCTTCCATAACACCACCTGTTACACCAAAGATTGTTCCAGCACCAGTGTATTCACCAAGAATGCTATCAGCTTTTTCATCTTCAGGAAGGTTGGCAAAATCAATACCAGCAGCTTTAATCATACGAGCCAATTCACGCGTTGTCAAAACAGCATCAACATCCTGTTGGTCTGTTGAAAACATATTTTCATCACGAGTGATTTCATATTTTTTAGATGTACATGGCATAATTGCAATGTTTCTAACCTTCTTAGGATCAAGCCCCATCTGCTTTGGATAATATGTTTTAGCCATTGATCCCATCATCATCATAGGCGATTTTGCAGTAGAGAAATTGTCAATGAAATCATTAGCATTTTTCTCCATGTAATCTGTCCATGATGGGCAGCAACTTGTAATAAGAGGAAGTGTTCCACCTTCAGTAAAACGCTTAACAAACTCACTACCTTCTTCCATAATTGTAAGGTCAGCAGAGAAGTTTGTGTCAAACACAGCATCAAATCCTAGACGGCGTAGAGCTGCATACATTTGACCTGTTTTAATGTCACCAGGCTCAAAACCAAATGCTTCACCAATTGCAACACGTGTTGCTGGTGCAATTTGTACTGTAACATGAGTATCTTCTTCTTCAAGCATATCCCAAACTTTTGCGATATCATCTTTTTCATAGATTGCTCCAACAGGACAGTGAGCTGAACATTGACCACATTTAATACATGGACTATCGATCAAATCAACATCTGCAGCTGGCGCAATTCTAGTGTTTTCACCTCTATTCAAGAACTCAAGTGCCCATGCTCCCTGCATATTCTGACAAACCAAAGCACATCTACCACATTGGATACATTTTGTTGGATCCAGAACAATTGACGGCGTACTCTCATCCTTAGGCAATCTCTTAACACGTTTCGCAAATTTAATTTCACGAATACCTAAATCAGCAGCCATTTTCTGCAGTTCGCAATTACCACTTCTCGGACATGTCAAACATTCGTTTGGATGTGTTGAAAGAATCAACTCAAGAACGGTACGACGAACCTTAATAATTTCTGGGTCATGAGTAATAATTTTCATGCCTGGTGTAACTTCTGTTGCACAAGCACGAAGCATCTTTGGAGAACCTTCTTGCTTTACAATACAGATTCCGCAAGCAGCCCAGGCATCTAAATCCTGATGATAACAAAGTGTAGGTATATTAACATTAACCTTCTTTGCTGCCTTAACAATGTTTGTACCCGGCTCAACAGAGACCGCAATACCATTTATAAATAAATCTATCATTTCCATAATAATTCGTCTCCTAAACTTAGCTTACCAAAACGGCGTTAAATTTACATGCTGCAACACATTGTCCACATTTGATACATTTTTCCTGATCAATTACGTGAACACCTTTGACAACACCCGTTATTGCATTAACAGGGCACTTTCTTGCACATGCAGTACAACCGATACACTTATCTTCAAGTATTGTATATTTTATCAAATCTTTACATTTGCCAGCAGGACATCTGCCCTCAAGATGTGCCATATACTCATCTTTGAAATACTTCAAAGTTGAAACAACAGGGTTTGAAGCTGTCTGACCAAGACCACATAAAGATGCCTTTTGCATTGCTTTAGCAATTTCAAGCATCTTGTCGAAATCTTCTTCTTTAGCTAATCCTTTAGTTACATTATCAACTAGGTTGTACAATGTTCTGCCACCAATACGGCACGGTGAACACTTACCACATGATTCATCAACAGTAAAGTCAAGATAAAACTTAGCAACGTCAACAATACAGTCATCTTCATCCATAACAATCAAACCACCTGATCCCATAATTGAACCAAGAGCAGCAAGTGTCTCATAATCAATTGGTGTGTCAAGAAAGTCGGCGGTAATAACTCCACCAGAAGGTCCACCTGTCTGAGCAGCCTTAAAAGCTTTTCCACCAGGAATACCACCACCAATATCATAAATGATTTCTCTTAGAGTTGTTCCCATTGGAACTTCAATAAGACCTGAATTCTTTATTTTACCAGTTAGAGCAAAAACTTTTGTACCTTTACTTGTTTCTGTACCAATGTTACCAAACCACTCTCCACCCTTAAGGATGATTACAGGAATGTTAGCCCATGTCTCAACATTGTTGATAACTGTTGGTTTTCCCCAAAGACCTTTAACAGCTGGGAAAGGAGGTCTTGTTGTTGGCATACCTCTGTTACCTTCAATTGAAGCCAACAAAGCTGTCTCTTCTCCACAAACAAAAGCACCTGCACCAAGACGTAGCTCAATAGTGAAGCTAAAATCTGTTCCAAGAATGTTTTCACCAAGCAAACCATATTCAGTTGCTTGGGCAATAGCCTTTTCAAGTCTCTCAATTGCCAATGGATATTCTGCTCTAATATAGATATATCCTTCGTTTGCACCAATTGTATGTCCGGCAATAGTCATTGCTTCCAAAACTGAATGAGGATCACCTTCTAGAGTACTTCTATCCATGTAAGCTCCAGGGTCTCCCTCGTCTGCATTACATACGATATATTTTTGATCACTCTCGACACCCTTAGAAAACATCCATTTTCTAAATGTTGGAAAACCTGCACCACCACGACCGCGAAGTCCTGATTTTTCCAGTTCTGAAAGAACATCATCTGGTGTCATTTCAAAAAGAACTTTTTCCAAAGCGCCATAGCCTTCTCTAGCAATATATTCATCAATTGAAGCTGGGTTAATCAAACCACAATTTCTTAAAACAATTCTGAATTGCTTCTGGTAGAAATCAATTTCTTCTACACTAGCCTTCTGATGAGCCTGTTCTTTATCATATAGAAGTCTTTCAACAGGACGCCCTTTGATGATATGTTCTTCAATAATCTCTTTTACATCTTCCGGTTTAACCATTACATAGAATGTTTCATCCGGTAGTATCTTAACAATAGGACCCTGTGCACAAAAACCAAAGCAACCTGTTGTCACAAGCTGTGCATCATCTTCTAAGTTAAGTGTTTTTAATTGCTTCTTAAATTCTTCATTAATTTCCAAAGCTCCATCTGATTCACAGCCCGTACCGGCGCAAACCAAAATATAATTTTTAAATGCCATTGTATTTTACCTCGTTTTACTCTTTAATGATATCCACAGCAGGTTTATCAAAAATGTGATCATTAACTAATTCACCCTTAACAATATGCTCTCTAACAATCTGACGAGCAACCTCTGGTGTTACATTACCATAAATAATTTCAGGCATTCCGTTCACAACAACGCGAGCGGTTGGTTCCGAATGGCATAAGCCCATACAGCCAGTCTGCTTCATTACAACGTTTTCTAGACCTCTTACATCAATTTCATCTGCAAAAGCATCAAACGCCTGCTTTGAACCTGCAGCGATACCACATGTGCCCATTCCAACAATAACAACAGCTGACCCCGCTTCAGGAGCTCTCTTTGACATCTGTTGTCTCTTACTATCTCTGAGTTTTCTCAAATCATCTAGTGTTAATTTTGCCATCTTAAACACCTTTCTTTTATTTTAATTCTTCTTCAAGACCTAATATATATTCTTTTGCCAACTTTATACTTGATACGCTCTCCAAATCACCCAATGCTTCGAGTAATTCTGTTCGTTTGAGTTCATATTCACCCTTTAAAGTTTTATGTTTAACAACAAGTTCAAACTCTCCAGGATAACCCATTAGCATAACAACAGATGAAACAAGGTCACCAATCGGTGGTGTGTCAATGTTATTTAAGTCTAATGAAAATTCTAGAACCGTACCCACATTTAAAGTTGACGAAATATTAAAACTGCCATTGCAAAGTTCTGCTGTTTGAATAACAAATGGAATTCCTAAACCTACTTTTCGTGAAGTATGTTTCTTTCCATCTGTAAAAAACGGATCTTTAACTTTTTTTAAAGTATCTTCATCCATCCCGCAGCCATTGTCTTCAACCTTGACTTGAACAACACTATTATCATTATATATATATAACAATATTTTAGTTGCTTCAGCTTCAATCGAGTTTGCGACAACATCTAATACAATATCACTTATTACAGCATGCACATCAAAATCAAATCATATATTTTTCAATTATGCCATCAACATCCTTGGTCGTAACTCTACCAATTACTTCACCGTTAAATGTAATAACAGGAGCCAGTCCACAACAACCAATACAACGAACTGCTTCAAGTGTAAACTCTCCATCAGATGTTGTTTCACCTATTTCAACTTTAAGTTGTCTGGAAAACTCTTCTAAAAGATCTCCACTACCTTTCAAATAACAAGCAGTTCCCAAACATACCGCAATCTTGTTGCGACCAGGTTTGACGTTTTTAAAGAAATGATAAAAAGTTATCACTCCAAAAATCTTGGCAACAGGAACATTTAAAAGTTTTGCAACTTCAAATGCTGTTGACTCAGGAATATACCCAAAATGCTCCTGCACTTGGTGCAAAACCATAATCAAGTTGCCTGGCTTGGATTTCCAAATTTCTATGAAATCCTTTAATTCTTGTGTCAAACTGATTTGTTCAACATCTCCATTAATCTTTACTGAATTCTTCAAGGGTACATACTCCTTAAGTATTTACTGTGTTCACCTAAAATATGAAATTATGAATCCATATCACATATTAAAACTCAAAACTCGAGCTTGTTTTTTATTCAAGCCATGAATTATATGCTTTATTATCATTCTTTTCAAACTTTTTTTATAATATATGTCAAAAAAACTTTTTTATTTGTCATTAAGCCGTTTTTTTGTTACAGTTGTGTCATCTTTAGTACAAAATTCATTTTTAATGTTACAGGAGTCGGTTATTTTGAAAATCTCAAAGGATACAATTCTGCGTTTATCGCAATATAAAAACGTTACAGTAAAACTTAAATCGCTTGGTTTCGTAAAAGTTTTTTCAGACAATCTTGCAGATGCCTTAGGCATTTCATCGTCTCTTGTTAGAAAAGACTTTTCAATCTTTGATATAAAAGGAAACAAAAGAGGTGGTTACTCTGTTGATGAACTTATTGTAAAACTAGATACAATACTTGGAAAAGACAAAGCACAAAACGTCATAATTATTGGTTGCGGTAGAATTGGGTCTGCGATGCTAAATTATTATAGATATCCAAAAGATGGCATAACAGTTACAGCCGGTTTTGATATATCACCAGATGTTACATCAACAAACGACACAAAAATTCCAATATATGATATGGCAGAACTTGAGGGCTTTATAAAAAGCAACAAAATTAAAATTGCAATCATGTGTGTTCCAGAAAACAATGCCACATCTGTGATGGAAAATTTGATGAAATATGGCATAAAAGGAATACTTAATTTTACACCAATACTTCTTAAGAATAATACTGACTGTTTCATATCTAATATAAATATAAAATCTGAAATAGAGAACATATTCTACTTTGTGCACTTTGCAAATCAAGAAAAGATTGAAAACAATCTAGAATAAATATATAATAAACAAATATTTAGTTAAACAGTTTTCAATAAACGAACAACGAGTCACTAATAGCGAACAACTCTTTTATCCATGCGTATTGGATTATGAGTCATGCGTCAAAAAAACTAAGAACTAGAAACAATTTTTAAAAACTTTTGACAGAACCACACTTTAAAAAGGGAAACAGATGAGAATTAATGATATACAAAAAAAGATAGATGCAGAAGTTATTTTTAAGGCAACGGATGCAGACGACATAAACATTAATAATGTTACAGTCTCAGACTTGATGAGCGATGTACTCGTGGTAGATGAACCTGAACTGCTTATCGTATCCTCCCTGGCAACAGATCAGGTGCTCAGAACCGCCGACATTGTATGTGCATCATGTGTTGTGATTGTAAATGAGAAGAACTTGAATCAACAAATGATTGAAAGAGCAGAAGAGTTTGACATTACACTTCTAAGAACACCACATACAACATTTAAAACATGTGCTAAGCTGAATGAACTAATGAGTGAGTAAAAATATGGATAAATCAATCACCCCTAAAAATCCCCCTTTAATTTTCATGGAAATGGTCTACAAGATGCGCATCAAAGATGTTATGACCACTCCTCCTGTTACAGTAACACGCCGGCAAACAATTCGTGATGCAAAAAACATCATGAAAGAAAAACAGATTACAGGCATGCCTGTCGCAGAAAACAACCGGCTATTTGGTGTCATCAGTATGGATGATATAATTCAGGCTCTTGAACTAAATCAGCTTGATGATCCGGTTGAAAAGCACATGGTAACAAATGTAGTTGTTCTGGAACAGGATATGCCTGTTTCAATGGGTATCTCATATTTCGGAAAATATAATTTCAGACGGTTTCCTGTTTTGGATCACAACAATATACTTGTGGGAATAATAACAAGCAGAGACATTAACACATCATTGTTACAAGAGCTCCTCAAAGAGATTAATAAGCTGGAAGATAACAGCGAATTACAACCAGATCAGATGTCTTTAACAAAAAAATATAACACAAATAAATATGATTTTGAACATGCTGGTCGTGCGGCAAATGATATCAAAAAATTCATGAAATCCAAACATCGTAATCCAAAGAATATCAGAAGGGTTGCTGTTGCAGCATATGAGCTTGAGATGAATCAGGTGGTTCACTCCGATGGAGGAACAATCAGATTCATATTAACATCAGAGAAAGTTGAAATTATTGCAGATGATGTAGGTCCAGGTATTGACAATCTTGAAGAAGCCTTGGTTGAAGGATTCAGTACTGCAAACGAATGGATTAGATCACTAGGTTTTGGTGCAGGTATGGGACTCGTCAACGTACAACGCGTTGCAGATGAGTTTGATATCAAATCCTCAAAAGAAAACGGCACAACAGTACACGCAGTGATAAACCTATTTTAAATAATGGTTAGTGGTTCATGGCTAATGTTGGAATTCGCTTTGCTCATTTATTTATGAAAAAACATGCGTCTTGGGTTATTAGTCATGCGTCATTCTGTAGCCGCGTCGCCTCGGCGCGGAAAAATAACGTGACGATCTTCGTTAAAAGTGTTCACTACTAACAACTAAAGACGAACAATTATCTTCAGGATATTAAAACGATGAGTACAAAAACCATAATAGTTCTAACTCTTTTTTCTTTAATAATGGTTGGATGCTCCAGAGAGCCGGAAAAAGATATCACCTTTTCATCATTGCTTTCCGACATGACAAACATATCCGTTTTTGCCGAAACACCACTTGGTGAAGCAGGGATGATTTCATCGTACGACCGAAAAGGTGCAAATAAAGACTGGGCAAATTTTTCATCTGCAAAAGATGGTGGTTTTTTCATTATAGCCGATCTTAAAGGTCCTGGCGTTATCCGAAGAATATGGCAGACATCCATTCCAGCCCCCTTCAAATGGCTGTTCTACTTTGATGGAGAAGAAACTCCAGGCTTAATACTAGACAATGAAAATATGTTCAAGGGAACCGCCCCATTTTGCCTGCCACTATCAACATCGGAAAATGGTGCTGCATGTTCATACGTGCCAATTCCATATGAAAAATCATTAACAATTAGAATAAAACTGGAAAAAGTACAAAAAGATAGCAGACCATTTTTTCAGATAAACTACGAAACTTTTCCTCTAAATACAACAGTAGAAACTTTTAACCCTAAACTGGACGCAGAAGAGCTACAACTTGCTAAAAAAGTTTGTAACTTCTGGAACGGATTATCCTTCATCATACCAGACAATATATCACCAGAGCTTCATAAAAACTTTATTATAAAGCCAAAGCAGACGGTTTGCGTTATGGACAAACAACAAACAGGAACTCTTAAGTCATTTGCCGTCAAACTTAGTAATCTTCCCGAATCGTATATAGCAAGAAGCCGAGTGCTTCGAGCATTGTGGCTGAGAATCTACTGGGATGATTTAAAAGATCCTAGTGTGGAAGTACCTTTAGGAGACTTTTTCTGCAATGGACTTTCAAAAAGGCGATTCACTTCACTCCCCATACGTGTAACAGACCAATGGTTTGAATGCGCCTTTCCTATGCCATTTTCAAAAAGAGCTAAAATTGAAATTACAAACTACAGTAACAAAGATGTGAACCTTAGCTTTAAAGCATTTATATCTGAAAACAAAGATAAAAGACATAACTGGTTTCATGCGGTATGGAACCATGATCTTAAAAGCACAAACAGATATTATCAAGTCTTATCAACAACAGGAAGCGGTCATTTTGCAGGATGCTATGTCACAACAATTTCAATGGATGGCAGTTGGCATAACCTAGAAGGTGATGATCTGTTTATAATTGATAAAACTACAAAATTAAAAGGAACCGGACTTGAGGATTATTTTAATGGCGGATGGTACTATAAAGGAATATTGCATCGCCCACTGCATGGCGTTACAGATAAAGCAGCCATGCGTACATCACAATACCGTTTTCACTTAACTACACCAATAAAATTCAATAAATCGCTTGATTTTATGTTTGAATTTGGTGATGAAGACTTAGAAAAAGGATATATGTCATCCGTAGCCTACTGGTACCAGAATACACCAGGACCATCTAGAATTACAATCGACCCAAATGATCGACGTTGGCTTCCTCCTATTGACGCTTTTGCAGAAGACGCAATGATGGTGGAATTACTTGAACTGGAAAGAACAGGCAAACTTGATGAATGCATAGAACGCTCTGGATATTTTGCAGAAATTCTAAAGCAAAACGGGACTATATATAAACTAAGAGAACTTGCTTATATTTCAGAAGTCTCTGGCTTTCAAACTGTCAGCAATCAGATTGCAGAGCT
>Ga0307987_1000888_pt1 | contig 17068 bp, 12 predicted proteins | sample EllFjometagen181_FD_203157 | JGI IMG/M metagenome (GOLD analysis project Ga0307987, IMG submission 203157) | Marine microbial communities from Ellis Fjord, Antarctic Ocean - #181 | ecosystem: Environmental > Aquatic > Marine > Unclassified | place: Southern Ocean | collected 2014-10-08
GGAAAAGAACCCAGTTCTCCGGCTATTTTCTTTGCTTCTTCGACGGAAAAAGCCACTCGCCCCTCAGGTACCGGAACATTGTAGCGCCGAAACAAGTCCTTTGCCTGATATTCATGTATTTTCATCTATCATTCCTCAAGGTTATTAATTATAAATATGACAATAGCCGCTCAGCCGCAGCTGAAGGCGATATTTTTTCAGTTTCCACCTGGTTGGATACCAGGGGAATCTGTTCATTTATCTTTTTATTGTGTTTAAACCGTTGTTTTAATCCCTCCTCCACCAGTGTCCACATCCACTCCAGAGATTGACGTTTCCGTCTTTGGTCAAACTCCTTGGTTTCCTTAAATTTGGCCCTGTGGTCCAGCACGGTTTCCCATACCGCTTTGGTCCCCCCCTCAATCACCGAGGAACAGGTCAAAACAGGGGTATCCCAGGTGGGTGTGTCGGAAGCGATCAGGTGCATGGCAAGCTCAAGGTCTTTTTGGGCCCGTTCAACCGGCACAAGGTTGTCACCATCTGCCTTGTTGATCACAATGGCGTCGGCCAGTTCCAGCACCCCTTTTTTAATGCCCTGGAGTTCATCCCCGGCCCCCGCAATCATCAGCACCAGGAAAAAATCCACCATGGAGGCCACCCGTGTTTCAGACTGGCCCACCCCAACGGTTTCCACCAGGATGACATCAAACCCGGCTGCTTCACAGACCAGCATGGTTTCCCGGGTTCTCACGGCAACCCCGCCCAGGGTCTCTCCGGCGGGAGATGGCCGTATGAATGAATTTTCATGGGCTGACAAACGCTCCATCCGGGTTTTATCCCCCAGAATGGACCCACCGCTTCGCTGGCTTGTGGGATCCACTGCCAGGACTGCCACCCTGTGGCCTGCATCGGCCAGATAAACCCCTAAATTTTCTATAAAAGTAGATTTCCCCACCCCGGGAACACCGGTGATCCCCAAGCGGATACTCTTGCCTGTCAAGGGGAGAATCCGTTCCATCACCTGTTGCGCCACCCGCTGGTGGGCAGGAAGGTTGCTTTCGATGAGGGTCATGGTTTTTGCAATCAAGCGCCGGTTATTGTCCAGGATACCCTGGAACAACACATCCGGGTCATTTAGTACCATACTCTTTATGCACCTATTTTTTTTATACGACCTGTTCTTTAAGAACCTATTTTATAGGCGCCTATTTTATAGGCGCCTATTTTTAAGCACTCTTATCCTGAACGCCCAATTATTAGGCACCAATGATGTTGAGCGTCCGATTAGCAGAATCCGTCACCACCGTACCCGGGCCGAATATTTCCGATGCACCGGCCTGGATTAAAAAGTCATAATCCCCCGGGGGAATGATGCCGCCAACCACCACTTTAATATCAGAAGCCCCCCCCTTTTTCAACTCTTCAATCACCTGGGGAACCAACGTCTTATGGCCGGCCGCAAGGCTTGAAACCCCCACCACATGGACGTCATTTTCAATGGCCATCTTAGCCGCTTCTTCAGGAGTCTGGAACATGGGTCCCAGGTCCACATCAAAACCAAAATCGGCATACGCGGTGGCAATCACCTTGACCCCCCGGTCATGGCCGTCCTGGCCCATTTTTGACAAAAGGATTCTGGGTCTGCGGCCGTTGGTCCGTTCAAAATCAGCGGTTCGTTTTCTCAAGGCCGCCATGATCTCAGGGTCTGCGCTTTGGGCATACACCCCTGAGATGCATTGAGTGGTGGCCACAAACCGGGTAAAAACCGTTTCCATGGCATCACAAATCTCGCCCACGGTTGCCCTGGCACGAACAGCCGGCAAACATACCTCCAGAAGATTCCCCCCATTCTTACAGGCTGTTATGATATCATCCAACGCCTTTTTTACCGCGGTATTGTCCCGGTCTTGTTTAATCTGATTCAGCCTTGCCACCTGCTCTTCTCTGACATCCTCGGAAACTTCCCTCACCGGGATCGGGATTTCATCTTCAATCTTGTATTTATTGACCCCGACAATAACATCCTCACCCTTGTCAATCCGGGCCTGTTTACGGGCGGCCACTTCTTCTATTCTCATTTTCGGCATGCCAGACTCAATGGCCTTGGCCATACCGCCTAAGCCCTCAACCTCTTTTAAAATTTTTCGGACCTCATCAATGATGTTCTGGGTCAGACTTTCCACATAATAGGACCCTCCCAGAGGATCCACCACATCACAGATATGGGATTCCTCCTGAATCAGAATCTGGGTGTTTCTGGAAATTCTGGCAGACAGTTCCGTAGGAAGCCCCACGGCCTCATCAAAAGAATTGGTATGCAGGCTCTGGGTGCCCCCCAGAACGGCGGACAAACATTCTAAAGTGGTTCTGACCACATTGTTATAAGGATCCTGCTGTGTAAGGCTCCAGCCCGAGGTCTGGCAATGGGTCCGAAGCATTTTGGATTTGGGATTTTTAGGGTTAAACTGACTCATGAGTTCCGCCCAAAGAAATCTGGCGGCCCGCAGCATGGCAATGTCCATGAAAAAATTCATGCCGATCCCGAAAAAAAAGGATAGCCGTGGGGCAAACTTGTCGATATCAAGACCGGTTGCTAGGGCGGCACGTACATACTCAAGCCCGTCCGCCAGGGTAAAGGCGGCCTGAAGAACCGAATCAGCGCCTGCTTCCATGATATGGTAACCGGAAATACTGATGCTGTTAAATTTGGGCATATTTTCCGAGCAGAACCCAATGATATCTGAAATAATTCTCATGGAAGGCGTGGGCGGATAGATATAGGTATTCCGGGTCAAATATTCTTTGAGTATATCATTCTGGATGGTTCCCATGAGCTGGTCATGGGCAACCCCCTGCTCTTCAGCGGCCACAATATAACCGGCCAGAATGGGCAGAACTGCCCCGTTCATGGTCATGGAGACAGACATCTGATCCAGAGGAATCTGGTCAAAGAGGATTTTCATATCTTCAACAGAATCGATGGCAACCCCGGCCTTTCCCACATCCCCGGCAACTCTCGGATGATCCGAGTCATATCCTCTGTGGGTGGCAAGGTCAAAGGCAACGGAAAGCCCCTTTTGGCCGGCTGCCAGATTTTTACGGTAAAAGGTGTTGGATTCCTTGGCGGTTGAAAAACCGGCATACTGGCGAATGGTCCAGGGTCGGCCCGCATACATAGTGGCCATGGGCCCCCGGACAAAGGGGTCTATCCCCGGCAAATTATCAATAAATTCTACCTGCTCCAAATCCTTTGATGTATACAGGGGCTTAACATCAATTCCTTCGGGTGTCGCTTTTGTCAGTGCCCCAAGGGGTTTTCCCCTTAGCCCTTTGATTGCAAGTTCTTCCCACTTTTGAATATCAGGTTGAGACATGGTTATCCTCCGGTCTAAATTTAATAATTATCAGTACAAACAGCAAAAACCTTTGTGGACAAATATTTACGGGTATTTACCTTTCACATAATTCCACAAGAACACCTGAGGTGGCCTTGGGATGTAAAAAAGCAATTTTCGCACCCCCGGCTCCCCTTCGCGGCACCTGGTCAATGAGCTGGATCCCTTTTTCCTTGAGTTCTGCCAGGGCTTCTTCAATATTTTCCACCTGGAAGGCCACATGCTGAATGCCTTCCCCTTTTTTCTCTATATATTTGGCCACAGGCCCATCGTCAGAAGTGGATTCTAACAATTCCACCTCACTTTCCCCCACGGGCAAAAAAGCCGTGGTGACCTTCTGGGCCTCGACGGTTTCAGTGCCTTCCAGGGTTAACCCCATGACATCTGTCCAAAAATTTTTCTTTTCATCAATACTTGAGACAGCTATGCCGAGGTGGTCAATTTTCAATATTTTCATCTCGTATCTCCATATTTAGTTATTCCAATTACAACCATTATTTATAGTTGGTTCAAATGATGAAAGTCAACCATAAACTCATTGGAATCATTTAAAAAGCAGACACTAAAATAAGGGAATGGGTGAGTAAAATCCACAAAAACAAAACCGGGATTCCCGGCTAAACCTGACAGAATACAGTAATTCCCGGTCACCCGTTATTATAGAGCAGGATTATTTAGAAGTGATGGGACAAAGATTACCAGAACCCGTTCCGGCCAGGTTACCTGACCGGAACGGGATATCATCATTTGTTTGAGCAGCAAATTAAAAATCTCTTTGAATGAGGAGTATGGCCGAAGGATTTCGAAAACAACCATGGGAAATGTGAGTGTATCAGAGTAGTGATAAGAGATTAATATTGAAAAACCCAGACGTATGAATACAAATCGTGGTCATAGAATGAAAATTTTCAAATTCAATGATATCTCCAACTTGACGGAGTCTTTTTCAATTTGAATATTCCTGTTCTTATATAATTGATTTTTGATTCTTAGAACGGAAAATTTATTCATACAAGATGTTGAGATGTTGTAATCATGGCAAAGCTTAAAAGCCTATACTGGAAAATTATTTCCCTGGGTCTGAGCAAAAATAAGGTGTAAGGTTGTTTTTTATGATATACAAAAATTACTTGGAGCTATTGTATTTACCATCTTAGGTTACTACTTTCCTTTTCATGACTTTAATAGATTATACGCAATCGGTGTGATTTTTATACTTAGAGCATCGGCTATCCAATGGGGGCTATATTATCCAAGATGGCTTATTAGTGGTTGCTCCCCTGGAGCCTGTGCCAGGCCTAATTGAGGGATTGAAGAAAAGAATGCAAATTTATTTTTTTATCGATTAACCCTAATTTTTTGCGGATATTGTGACGGTGAAATTGTACGGCACTGATCGAAATATTTAGTAATTCAGACATCTCTTTAGTTTCTTTGTTTTCCTTTACGAGGTTGGCAACCTGTATTTCTTTGGGTGTCAGATACAAATGGCTGGCAGAGAGTTTTCTGGAAAACGGTGAAACAATTTCGGCGAGATTTGATTTGAGAATGTCGATATAACTTTTTTGATGTGAACTGAGGCGTGTATTTTCCAAAGAATCAAAATATGGCATGACCAGGTCTTTGATGTTCAGCAAAATTTTTTCCTCTAACTCTGATTTGTCCTTTTCAATTCGTTGCAAAAGCACTCTCAGTGCATTATTCATTTCTTTGAGTTCTTTATTTTTGATTTCCAATTCATTCTCGTGTTCTTTAACTGCTTTTTCAGCCAGAGTGTGGGCGGTAACGTCTTCATAGGAAACAAGACATTTGTTATTTTTTAAATACACATGGTTGAATTTTATAATTTTTTCTTTATCATCTTTGCATCGAACCGTGAACTGGTGCTGTTCAACGCCTTCATCTAAGTCATGGTTTTTTTGAAAAATTTTTTTCCATACGAGAGTGACCTTATTGCGGTATTTTTTATCCGGATAGGCTTTAAGAAGCCAACTTTTGAGATCCGGCAATTCTTCGGAACAATACCCGAACAACTGGTGGAATTTGGGGTTAAAATATTCGATTTGCTGCTTCTCATCAAGGATAAGCATACCAAATGGCGCATCTTCCACAAGCAATTTGAATTTTTGTTCGCTCTTTCTCAATTGAATTTCGGTTTTTTTTAAATTGGTAATATCGACATGGGTACCAATGGCCTGCACCGGCTCTCCCTTATCATTCCTTTTGGTGACCCGGCCGTGGCCCAGGATCCATTTCCATTGGCCGTTCTTAGTCCGGGCCCGATATTGTTGTTCGTAATATTCTGTGGCTCCTGAAAAATGATCCATCAGGGCTTTTTTAACTTTTTGCCAATCGTCGGGATGGGTAATTTGATCCCATTTCGTTGAGGTCGTTCCCAAATCATCCAGGTCATATCCAAGCATTTTGGCTGAATGCGGGCTGAAGTTCATGTTCCCTTCGACAAAATCGATAACCCACAAACCTTCCTTGGCCCCTTCCAGGGCCATTTGCAACCGTGTCTGACTCTCTTCCAGCTCAATGGTTCGCTTCTTTACACGAGCCTCTAATTCCTGATTGACCTGTAAAAACTCTCTTTGAACCGTTCGATGGTTGGTGACGTCCATGCCCTGCAAGAGCTGATAGGATGTCGGCTGCTTTTTATGGGAAATATTATAGATGGTAAATTCAACATTCCTTTTGCAGCCATCCTTTCTGCTAATAATAAACTCCTCCCCTTTGATGGCCAATTGCCTTTGGGAACTCTTTAAGATGTTATCCAAAACTCCAAATTGCAGACCCTGGTCTGAAAAAATATTTTCTACCCATGTTTCAATGTCCTGAACTTCGCCGTGGCCATACCCGGTCAGCTTTTCCATGGCGTCGTTATAAAAAATATTTCGCATGGTTTCAGTGTTGTGAATCAGGGTTGGAATGATGCTTTCGTGAAAAATAGACCACAGCTGATCAAGATCCATCATCCCGGATTGAATTTTTGCACCGGAGTATCTCTTTTTAATACTATCTTGTCCTGTTATCTTTTTTGCCATGAGACTCCATCCTTTGCCGGGTACGTTTGTATGAAAAAACATCCCAACAGATTGAAATAAATAAAATAAAATCTTTTACAGCCAATAATACCTGTTTTTTACATTGTTAGGTTTATACTGATATTACACTGATGTTTTTTTAACAACACCTTTCTTAAATTTCATGATAGGTTCGTATTCAAAAATAAAAAGGGAGGTGGCGAAATGATTTATGATTCATGGGTACTTACAGGATTTTTTGGTTTCAATGTTCTGCTCGTTGTTATGACCGCAGTGGCATATGTATATCAATGGAACGAAGAGAAAAAATCACAGGATAAAGATAAAGATTAACACCACACATAGGCATCATTGGAAAATTGTAACAGCGGCAGCGATTCATTTTTCAAACCATCTGATGCTTAGAAAAAATTAACGAGCAGTTAAGGAAGGGGTTTTTTATGGGAACAAATTCTATGGTAATGAACTGGATCATCATGGTTATCGGCATGGCCTTGTTGGTATATCTGGGGATCAGGGCAAATAAAATCGCCAGTTCTGACGATGAGGCAGGTTTTCTCCTGGGTGGTAGAAGTTTAGGTCCGTTTGTAATGGCAGGCACCATCATGGCAACGGGATTCAGCGGCTGGGGGTTTGTGGGCGCTCCCGGCGTGGTTTACGAATTCGGATTTACCGAATTGTTTGCCAATTTCTTTTTCGCCTTTTCAATCACGGGGGCCATCCTGTTTTTTGGAAAGTATCTTCGCAAACGGGGCGGTGAGATAGGAAGCCTCACCTTACCCGAGTATATCCGGCAACGTCACCAGTCCACCAAAGACGATCCACTGGGGGCGACGGTGCAGGGAATGGCAGCCATCATCAATATTGTACTGATGGTCGTTTTCATGGTGGCCCAAACCAAGGCACTGGGGTTGATCTGTTCCAGTTGGCTGGGGGTTTCATTTAATACGGCTGCACTTCTGATGCTTGTCATCGTCATTACCTATACGGCCATGGGCGGACTGGCAGCAGTGGCCTGGACCGACACCATCATGGTTCTTGGAATGTCTTTGGGCTGTGTGTATATCCTGTTCCAGGTATTTGGAGATATATCCCTGGGAGATATGGTGGCAAAGATGAACGAAATTGATCCGGAACTGGTCAACCCGTCCAGTGGCAGACCCTATGGTGAATCCAAAATCGGACCGATGTTGCTCGCACCCTATGCTTTCATGTTTGCCGCAGTACTTCCGTATATGTGTGTCCGTTTCCTGGGCGTACGCGAAGGTGTCAAATGGCGTCACATTGGTGCTATCAGCGTACCCCTTGGAATCGTACTCTCCCTTATTCCCATTGTGGGCGCCTATGTAAGGGTAAAAGTGCATGAGGGTGTCATTCCCGCTCTGACCTCTGCCGATATGGCCATGCCCGTTTATCTTGAGAATTTCGTACCCGCAGCGATTGCCGGGGTGATCTCCCTGTTCATCGTATTTGCAATGGGATCCACTGCTGATTCAGTTCTTCAGGTGCTTTCAGCTTCAGTGTCCCATGATCTTCGCAAAGCCTTTATGGGAAAGACCGTTTTTACTCCCCGGATGATTCGGATCATTAACCGGTCCGCAGTTGTTGTCATGGGCATTGTAGGATTTGTAGCCATGCTGGCGGCACCGCCTGCATTCTTAAACTTTATCAGTATCCTTGGTACAGGAACCCTGCAGGCTGCAATGGCAGGACCTGTTTTTATCGGCACCCTGTGGCGGGGTAATTCCATTGGTGCCATCGCTTCCATGCTGGGGGGCGGATTGACCGCCGGAGGCCTCCTTCTGTTTACTGATATGGGCTGGATTGCATCGCCGCTAATCGGAGATGTGGTCGGGATAGCCCTTTATTTCGCTGTAAGTAAACTTACATCCGAAATCAGCAACCCGGTAGGAAATGCAATGACCAAAGAGGTATAGAAAACAGCTTCATAATAAAACTTGGAATGGGGTGGTTCTGAAAATAAAATAAAGGCTGCCCCATTCAATTCCATATCTATGGATATGAAATAATATCGTATCAATAATAACCACTTAAATAGTATTAGGAGAAAGCTCATGACCCACCAGAGCGCATCGGCACACCCGACAATGAATTCCGCAATGAGAGAATTCATGCCGGACTTTAAAACCATTTATAACGGGGAAAAAGTTAACCCCACCTTTTCAAAAAATGAAATGGAAAGGCGCCTTGGGGGCTTGCGGGCATACATGGCAAAGGAAAATATCCAGGCCGTCCTGTTCACCTCAATTCACAACATCAATTACTACAGCGATTTTCTGTACTGTTCATTCGGACGCCCCTATGGGCTTGCTGTTACCCAGGAAGGTTCGACTTCAATCAGTGCCAACATTGACGGCGGCCAGCCCTGGCGGCGAACCCATGGGGATAATCTTGTTTATACCGATTGGCAGAGGGATAATTATTTCCGTGCCGTCCAGAAACTGATTCCGAATACAGGGAAAGTGGGACTGGAATTCGACCACATCAACCTTGAAAATCATAAAAAAATTCAGGACGCACTTCCCCAGGCCGAACTTGTAAATATTGCCCCTGCAGCCATGGGTATGCGGATGGTTAAATCAGATGAAGAAATCGCTGTAATCAAAGATGGGGCAAATGTCAGTGATATCGGCGGTTTTGCCTGCGTTGAAGCGCTTGCCGCAGGTGTTCCGGAACATGAAGTGGCCCTGCACTCCACCCGTGCCATGGTTCGGGAAATTGCCAAACGGTATCCCCATAGCGAATTGATGGACACCTGGACATGGTTCCAATCGGGTCTTAATACCGATGGGGCGCATAACCCTGTCACAACAAGGATTTTGGAAAAAGGGGATATTCTAAGCCTGAATTGTTTCTCTATGATCTCAGGATATTATACAGCCCTTGAAAGAACCCTTTTTGTTGAGAGCTGCACCAAAAGAGAACTTGAAATCTGGGAAGCCAACGTTGAGGTCCACCGCCGGGGTCTGGAACTGATCAAACCTGGGGTTAAATGCTGCGACATTGCTATTGAGTTGAATAAAATTTTCCAGAAACACAACCTCCTGCAGTACAGAACCTTTGGTTACGGCCATTCCTTTGGAACGCTTTCACACTATTACGGGCGTGAAGCTGGTCTTGAGCTTCGTGAGGATATTGACACGGTTCTTGAACCGAACATGGTGGTTTCCATTGAACCCATGCTGACGTTACCGGAAGGTACCGAAGGTGCCGGTGGATATCGTGAACATGACATCCTCGTGGTTACCCCTGATGGCGCTGAAAATATTACCAAATTTCCCTTTGGTCCTGAACATAATATCATTAAAAAATAGAAATACCAGAATTGATGAAGAGACGTTCATTACGGCAAAACAAAATGAATGTCTCTTTTTATCAATTCCCTTGCCGGTTCTTGCTGCGCCATTGTTCGTGATCATTGCTTCACTGCTGACGGGGTTACAATGGCCCATGAATGCTGGACCGGAAAAATTACCTGGATAACGAAAAAGAGGACTTGGTTTTAACGTCGCCCACTTTGTGCCGGTCACTTCAGAAATGGAAACTAAATGCTGTAATTTTTCTTAAACCCCTTATTTTTCTGCGGCAAGTTCCTCGTCCCTGAGAACCCGCCTTAACACCTTGCCCACATTGGATATGGGAATTTCGTCCCGGAACTCAATTTGTCTGGGTCTTTTGTAACCCGCCATATTTTCCTTGCAAAATGCTTGAATTTCTTCAAATGTTGCGCTCTGGCCCTCTTTCAATTTTATGAATGCCTTTACAGACTCTCCGCTCCTGTCATCGGGAACCCCCACAACCGCAACAAGTTCCACCTTGGGGTGTGTATAGAGTATATCCTCGACATCCCTGGGATAAACATTAAATCCCCCCACAATGATCATATCTTTTTTACGATCAGTGATGGTGATGTATCCGTCTTCATCAATATGACCGATGTCCCCTGTAAGAAAATAACGATCCCCGTCAATCTGCCTGAAAACCTCTTCATTGGCATCGGGTCTTTTCCAATAGCCCTTCATAACCTGGGGGCCGCATACGGCTATTTCGCCATCTTCTCCCCGGGGCAATTCCTGGGTATCATCGTTAAGACCCATAATTTTGACCATGGTGCCGGGCAAGGGAAATCCAATGGAACCAATTTTTCTGGTTTCCCTGTTGGTCGGATTAGAAGTGGCAACCGGTGCTGTCTCTGTCAGGCCATATCCTTCAAATATAATGGCCCCTGTTTTATCTTCAAACTGCCGGCACACTTCAGGCGGCAAAGGCGCCCCGCCTGAAAAACATGCCATCAAAGAGGAAAGGTCATACTGGTCTAAAAGGGCATGGTTGGCAAAGGCCACAAAGATCGTGGGCACTGCCGGCATAATCGTGGGTTTGTGTTGTTGAACCGTTTTAAGAACCTCTGTAAAGGGCGGAGTGCCTGCCCTGGGGTCGGGAATACAAATGAGCTTACTCCCGGTCATGGTAGCAAACAGCAATGCACAGGTAATACCAAAGCTATGATACCAGGGTAAAACCCCAAGAAAGGAATGATACCCTCCCTTATAAAGTTGTTCTGCTCCCTTGGCGTCATCCTGGACAATACGGCCGCTCTCATACAACCCCATTACATCATAGGTAAAATTGGTATGGGAAAGTTCCGCCCCCTTGGGCACCCCGGTGGTCCCCCCGGTATAGAGCATAACTGCGGTATCTTCCTCCGGGTTGATGACCACAGCAGGGGGGGCGGGGCTGGCAGCGGCAACAACCTCATCAAACATCAGATGACCGGGTTCATGTTTTGCCGCCTTGGGTATTTTCCCGAGAAGCCCGCCCAAAAATGCCTTGAATTTGGGTAAATAGGATTTAATGTTGCAAACAACAACGGTTTTGATCTGGGTGTCTTTAATGGCCTTAACTGTGTTGTCGTAAAACAGGGGATGGTCCATGCAAAAAACCATCTTTGACTCTGAATCATTGAGTTGATAATTAAGCTCTGTTGCCGTGTACACCGGATTACAATTAACGCAGACAGCCCCGGCTTTAAGGATGCCAAACAAAATTTCCGGAAAGTGGGGGAGATTGGGCAGAAAAATAGCCACCTTGTCTCCTTGTTTGATACCTTTTCCTGCAAGAAAATTGGCGATTCTGTCGGCGGTATCCTTGACCTGGGAATAGGTTTTTGTGGCCCCGTTAAAAATGGTAAAAACATTATCGGGATAATTCAGGGCAGCATCATCCAGGAATTTAAATACAGGGAAATGGTAATCAGGTACAGTGCGTGCAACTTCTTTAGGCCAGAAAGGGGTTTCCCAGATTGTCTCGTTCATCTTTTTTTTCTCCTTTTGTTCGGGCACTCGGGCTGTTTAGATGTCTTTATTGTCTCAGGGACCAGCCCATTACCGGGTTAATAATATTTTTTTCACCTTTGTCTTTTTCTCTCCGTGAATTTTCTTTAAAAACAATTCTTATCTATAATTTTATTGCTGTCAATGATGGATCTCATATCGATAGTCAACACGGCATTTTGGCTACGGACATAAGCCGGGACAATATGACAAATCAGTACGTTACGACGTCCCGTTTTTTAGATGCCCTAGCAAGGGGGAATTCTGTAAAATGCTCTACTATCCATTCAAATGGATCATCAAATTTTTTCCGAAACAATCGCTCAGCCGCTGTAGTACCATCGGATCGTTTCGTGTCGTAGTTGTGGATTATTGTTAAAGCCTTCAATCGTTTCGTTTTCAGCCCTCTTCCATTATGATGAATTTGGGATAACCAACATTGATGTCTGTCGATTTGAGTTGTTAATGTCAAAGGGATGTACTCTTTTCGATAAATTATGAAGTATCTGTTTGTATGTACTAATTCCAGAATTTAAAAAAATATGTTCCTCTTTCAGTTGGGAAATATTCTCTTTCAGTTGAGAAATATTCTCTTTCAGTTGAGAAATATTCTCTTTCAGTTGAGAAATATTCTCTTTCAGTTGGGAAATATTCTCTTTCAGTTGAGAAATATTCTCTTTCAGTTGAGAAATATTCTTTTTCTGTTGGGTTACATCTTTACTTAAGGTAATCAATAAAGCCAAACTGGCAGTAGCTTTTTCCGGGTAGAAGCACCGGTTACCCGGCGCCCCCCTCACAGGTAGGGTCGAGAACTGGCGCGCGCACCCAAAAGTCACGTTTCCAACTCCCGCCACGACAAACGCAGCATGCGGATTTCCCGCACTACGCTTTCTCCATCAACTTTGCCTAAAGGTTTATGAGACCTATCAGCTGGCAGCGCTTTCAGGCTTGGTAATACTGGACCTTATAATCGTTGAATAGCCCCAGTGTCTTGTAAAGCCACGCCCTATTCCACCTGTTCCAGCCGAAGCCACGTCGTTTCCTTGCATGCATCAGGTGCCTTCTTACCTTCTTCATCGTCCAGTCTTTTATGTAACCGAGACATTTGCTAGAGTTCCCTATCCTGAAATAATTGACCCACCCCCTTAAAATCGGGTTGATCAATGAAATAACCCTTTCTATCGGTTGTGATTTATAACGTCGAAACAGCTCCTTAAGCTTTTGAAGCAAGATCGTCCTTGCTTTGATTCTCGGTGTGAACTTTACACCCGACACCCTCCGTAGGGTTTTAACCCGCCTGAAGTCAAAGCCAAGAAAACTGAACGTCTCATCATGTGTAAGGTCAACTATTCGGGTTTTGTCTCTGTTCATCTGAACGCCAAGTTTCTCGAACTCCTCCCTTAGCCTCTTGAAAGCGGCCTTTAAAAGCCACTCCCATTTCCGGAAGCCATCTACCAGAACCACCAGGTGAGTAGCCCGGAGGAATCGCACCTCCAGGCCCTCTCAGAACCCAGCGTGAACCTCTCAGCTCACTGGGCTCCCATCATCCAGCCGATGGTAAAATTCCCTTTTTCCAATGTGTAAAAAGACTGGGATCTCTACGTGCTATCCCTCCCAGCCAGTGCTCTGCACGTCTTCTATGGCGGCTCAACTTTTTATACTTTCTGCGAGCCCAATGAACCAAGGCATTATTGAAATGCCTAAGAACAGGATACATTCCAGATGAATAAAAGCGGCTGTAGTAATTAAGCCAACCGCGTATAACCGGATCAAACATATAGGATAAATCTTCCAGACTTTTGTCCGGTTTAAAATGCATCCGCCAATTGTGAATCTTTTGACGCATAGACTTTTGAGCCAAATTGCTTACAGCCGGTGTAAAATTGATAAAGTGCTTTCCATATTTGTTCTTTGATCGGCGTGGCCTGAACGTATAGCTTAGAAAATCAAATTTAGTAACCGGATAATCTCCTTTGCGGTTATCATCCTTACAATACACAATTTGTGTTTTATCGGGATGAAGTTCCAGACCACATTCCTTGAAACGTTGATCTAATTTCACAAGGAGTTTCTCGGCTTCGCTTTGGCTTCTGCAATGTGCTATTCCGTCATCAGCGTATCTTACCCATGGATTCTCAGGATTTTCTCTTGTCATCCATAGGAATCTTGAAGAAAATATGGCTCCACTCTCTCCACCTGCATGGCGGCTCCGAGGGGCCTACCCTCTCGATCATGTCCGGCTCAGGACTCCCGTTACCGGGTTTACCCTCGGACTTTTCTTCTGATCTGCTGACTATGCTTTGATCAGATGGGACTTGCACCCATTGGGTAACAATAACAAATTTCTTGGAGTTGGCTTACCTCCTTTCCCAATATTTCGGATTTATCTTGACGCAATGAATTTTTTTTTCAATAGCATCCTTTTTTCGACCAAGGTTAATTCCAAAAACTTTAACAATTTCATTGCTTGCATGAAATAAGTCTGGAATGCTTAAACAGCCGAATCCTTTTTCTGCAAGCTTGACCAGCGCTTTAGCACGGTCACTAACGATATATTCGATTTTGATACCGAATTTATCAACAATACTTTGAACCTTATCCTTCCATGTTTTATAACATCTGTCATCAGCTGTTAGAAGCTAATAAGTTTTTAAAACTTCCAGAAAAGCGAATTCAGGTTAAATCAAAACAGGTAAAGATATTATTAACCTCCAAAACAGAACCGGAGCCTGCATTTAAAAAGATAGTGGGTGGTTTCAGAAACATCAGTGTGGAATTTCTAAGCACTAAAAAAGATATCCAGTTATGGAATGAATATATGTTCCGGTACCATTATCTTGGCTATAGTAAGCCGTTTGGTTATGTCATGCGATATTTCATTAAGAATGGTGACAAAATTCTTGGCTGTTTATTATTTTCAGGTGCAGCAAAATCAATGACGGTGAGAGACAAATGGATCGGATGGACAACAAACCAACGGTTACGGAATTTGGCTTGGGTTGTGAATAACTCGAGATTTTTGATTTTTCCATGGGTGCATATCAAGAATTTGGCCAGTCATGCATTAGGGAAGGTTACTCGAAAGATACAAAATGACTGGCAAAAAAAATGGGGCTTTCAGCCAGCTTTGATGGAGACTTTTGTTGATCCTGAACTTTATCATGGGACAGTGCTGACGCACGAATTATTTTGACGTGCAAGACTTGGCTCTTTTTACCGTTCGGGCCAAAATCATAACCGATATCGTTGACCCATCCTCATACTACACTTTGAGAAAGCGGTGTCGTAGATAGCGGCAGGGAAAAACTAAAGGTGCTGCCCGATCCCGGCGTGCTTTTAAGCGCCATTATCCCGCCATGGAGTTCGACAATGCCCTTGGAAATCGCAAGGCCCAATCCAGTGCCCGGCTGCTTTATCGCTGATAAAGGGGATTCAACCTGATAGAATTTATTAAAAACCTCTTTCTGAAACTCCTCGGCTATGCCGCACCCGGTATCTGTTACTGATATCATCACATATTGCCCGGTCTTTTCAATCGCATCCAACAGGTCGCCCTCCCCTATCAGCGCATCAATGGTAATCTTCCCCTGGTCCGGTGTGAACTTGATCGCATTGCTGATAAGATTGATCAGCACCTGCTCGATCCGGAAAGCATCGACATACAACCGGGGCAGGTCCGGGGCGATGCGGGTGTCAAGGCTGATGGACTTTTCGTCGACAAGAGAGCCAAAGGTTTGCACCACATTTTCCATGACAGTTCTGATGTCAATTTCACTATAATCCAACAAGATTTTCCCTGATTCTATCTTTGAAATGCTTAAGAGGTCATCGAGCAATCTGCCGAGCCGGTTGATGTTCCTTTCCGCCATGGACAGAAACTTCTTCTGATTTTCATTAATCTCGCCCGCCTTTTTTCTGAGAATGACGTCAACGGCATTTTTTATGGAGGTCAGCGGGGTCCGCAACTCGTGGGAGGCAATAGATATAAAATTGGATTTCACCTGGTCAAGTTTCTGCAGCTCTTCAGTTGTTTTGATTAATGAGGCTTCGTATTGTTTGCGTTTCGTGATATCCTGTAGCGTCACCATGATGCCGGGTTCATTTTTCCAATCCGCCGATTCGGCCCGCATCTCGGCAGTACCCGGTTTGCCGCCCGGTTGAAGTGTATTCAGCTCAATCGACTCTCCGACCACAACAGGAAAGTCAAAAAATTGACCGACAAATTCAGTTTTGCCAGCATTGAAAAATTTCCCGAACGATCTATTGGCATAGCGGATGACCCCATTGTTGTCAACCATGAGAATTCCGTCCTTGGTTTTTCCCACAATGCTGATGAAGTTTTCCCGGCTGGTTTGCAGATCTGACTCAAGCTTTTTGCGCTCGGTGACGTCCTCGATAGCCAAAAGAATGATCCGCTCCTTGCCCATCCCCTGTTCAATCTGGCGGGCATTCAACAGCATGGTACGTCTGCCAATGGTGGCAAAATCGTGTTCAACCTCATAGTTGTCAAAGGCAGTCTTTTCGGGAAGGATGTTTTCCAGCAGTTCCCGCAGCTTGGGAATATCCCATTGTTTATTGCCCAGATTATAAATAAGCTGCCCCACGGTCTCTTCAGGTTTTACCTTGAAGAAGTCATAGAATGAACGGCTCACGGTGACCACCCTGAGGTCCTGGTCCAGGGAAATCAAGGGTTCGCGCACGGTATTGATGAGGCTGTCCGCAAATTCATGGGCTTCATCCGCAGATTTTTTAATAACCTCCAGTTCTTTTCGGGTCTTTTCAAGGCCGGCTTCTATCTTCTTACGTTCTGTGATGTCCTCGATGGCCAAAAGAATGATCCGCTCCTTGCCCAGCCCTTGTTCAATCTGGCGGGCATTCAAAAGCATGATACGTCTGCCGATGTTGGCAAAATCGTGTTCAACCTCATAGTTGTTAAAGGCGGTCTTTTCGGGAAGGATGTCCTCAAGCAGTTCCCGCAGCTTGGGAATATCCCATTGTTTATTGCCCAGATTATAAATAAGCTGCCCCACGGTCTCTTCAGGTTTTACCTTGAAGAAGTCATAGAATGAACTGCTCACGGTGACCACCCTGAGATCTTGATCCAAAGAGATTAGTGGTTCATGCACGGTATTGATGAGGCTGTCCGCAAATTCATGGGCTTCATCCGCAGATTTTTTAATAACCTCCTGTTCTCGAATTCGTTTTTGTATCTGTCCCGTCCCGAGAAGAAGGCCGGCAAGGCCGATTGACCAAACAATTCCCAGCCCGAGACCGTTCTGGACGATTCTGCGCCGGC
>Ga0307987_1000890_pt1 | contig 17051 bp, 17 predicted proteins | sample EllFjometagen181_FD_203157 | JGI IMG/M metagenome (GOLD analysis project Ga0307987, IMG submission 203157) | Marine microbial communities from Ellis Fjord, Antarctic Ocean - #181 | ecosystem: Environmental > Aquatic > Marine > Unclassified | place: Southern Ocean | collected 2014-10-08
CCGCGTGGGCCCGGAGGCCGACTGCCGCGTGGGCCCGGAGGCCGACTGCCGCGTGGGCCCGGAGGCCGACTGCCGCGTGGGCCCGGAGGCCGACTGCCGCGTGGGCCCGGAGGCCGACTGCCGCGTGTGCCCGGTACCCATGGACACCATCTACCTCCATGTGCGCAGTGAAGCGGACGCGCGCGACGTGTGTGAACACCTCCTGTGTGATGAGCATGCGTCCGAACTCATGCCGTATCTGTTGCTGCTGGCGGACGCCCATACGCCCTGAACTTCGACATGTATATAAAAATCAAACCGTAAAAAAAAAAACTCTTCATACTTCTGTCGCAATCGAGCGAGTCAGGCGGACACGCGCACACACGAGTGGGGGGGACACGCACATGGCAACCGCTGGCGAGAGCTCACCTCTGCCCACGCGCTGCCCGGCTTCGGTGCCGGTCGCGCCCGCGCTCCACGCAGCGCTCTGCGCGCTGGCTGACGGCAGCCCGCTCGCCACCGACCCAAACATCACACTCGTCATGCGCCTGCTCCCCCAGCGCGTGGAGGCGGCGCGCGCGCAGCACGGCACGCCGCTCCACTCACACAATGGACGTAACGTTATACAAGACGCGATGCGCGCGCTCGTTGATGCCATGATGTACGCCATGCAGGCGCAGCTGGAGGCGCGCGACCTCGGGCCGCTGCAAGACCTGACACTCGTGCTGCTGGGACTCATAAAAGCCGCGACCGGCGCGCGCGGCTTCCCCGGGCTTTCGCCCAGCGTGCAAGAAGCCGTCGACCAGCGCGCATGCTCACCCGCGTCTGACATGCTTGTGGACGCGACGTGGTCTGATGTGCCCTCCCCGTTCCCCTCGCCCGCGCCCGCGCCCGCGCGCGTACATTTGTCTGAGTTGGAGGCGGCGCGGGCGCGCCGCCCGCCGCGCGTGTGCACCACATGTTTTAAATGAATGAGTGCATTGATACGGGAAAGGGCTACGACAGCTCGGCTTTAAAGATGCCATGACTAAACGCGCGGCCGTCCTGCTCGGGCTCGGGCTCGTGCAGGCCTTCGATGTGGTGCCACAAAAAAAAAGGGAACACGAGCGCGTCTGCGGGCAGGCGCGCGCGCGGGGTGGGCTCGGGCTCCATGCGGATATCATGTGCCGCCGTGCCCGGCGGCACGACGAGCTTCAACAAACCAGCAAGGCGTCCGTGACTGTTAGGACTGAAAACCGGGTCCCCCGCCAGCGTGGCAAAGGTATCGGTCTCACAAAAAAAACGCGTCGGCTCACCAGCAACGACGCGGTGAATTAACAGGCCGGCGGGGGCTTCGGGGGCTGCTACACAATCCCGCGGAATGCCGTAGATACGCGCATCGTGTTTGAAAATTGAGATGATGAGGTATCCACCTGTCGGCTTCCGGAAGCCGAGGCTTGCGACGCCATCGACGAAGTTGAGCGCGCCTGGGCCTGGGCCTGGGCCTGGCGCTTGCCCTTCCCCCTTCGCTAGGTCGCGCTCCAGCTCACCGCACAGGAGGGCCGACACCTCACGCTCCACTTGTTCAGCCGACATGTTCGACAAGGGCGTCCCCGTACAGCTGATAAACTGATAAGAATTAAAGGGCTTAACATATTTTTTAATAGAGGTGAACATATTTTTAAAGAGGGGGGTGGCCTAGTAACCACTTGGATTGACAAAGTCCGTGTATGTCTTGGCGGGGTCATACAGCCCAACACGGCGCCACATGAACGCCCCCACGCTGGAGCGCAGCTCCCCGCGCAGACGCTTCGTATTCAAGAGCCAGTAGCGGAGGCGCGCGGGCGCGGGCGCGCGCGCGGGCGCGCTCGATCCCTCTAACCCGCCCGCGCCCAGTTGAGGCAAGACAACGGTGTGCCCAATGCCGCCGCTTCGCGATACTTTTGTTAGCTTCTCCAGTCGAATGCTCCGATTCAGCCCCTCCCCTGCCGTGTAGCCGAGCACGCGCGCAAAAAGCACGGCGTGACTCCCGCCACAGTTGCTGCTGCGGAACACCTGAATGCTGCCGCACGGCCAGCGCTCCTCGATCGGCGGCTGCGCGACCTCCTCGGCGGCGAGGCGTGCGCGCCGTAAGGCGCGGCAGCGCGCGCCAAGCGCCCGCATTTCAGCTTGCGCGTCACGCAGCGTGACGCGCAGGCGCTCCATCGTGTCATCTTCTTCGCCCGCGCCCGGTTCGCGCTGACGCTTGCGTTTTGTGCGCCGCATCATCTTGGCGTCTATGTCATTCACCGTATTGAGCGCGTGGTCGAAGGCGCGCCATAGAGCTGCTTCGTTAACGGGCGCGGGCTCTGGCGCCTCCGGTTCGGGTTGCGCAGCCGCCATTATGCGCGCGGGCGGGCGGGCAGGCCTTTTTTTTTTTAAATTGATTTTTCATTATTGTGGTGTATAGAAACACATACACAAACATACGCCCCTCCACACATACACAAACACACGCCCCTCCACACATACACAAACATACGCCCCTCCGCACAATGGCGTGCATGGATATGATCGGTGTCTCAGACCCACTCAAGACCGTGCCGAGGTCAGGCACGATGCGATACGAGCAGGTATTTGCCCGCGACAAGAAGAATGCGGCAGGGGCGTTTATCGAGAGCATCTTACAAGCGTACGGGCGACACAGCGTGCCCTCGGGCACGCTACTACATAGCCCTGCGCGGCTTGATACTTGCTGGGCATCCGAGCATCAGACGATGGATAGTTTCGCATTCGATAATCTCCACAACCCCGGCCATTCAAATTGTGTGATGATTATATACACCCCCCTCGAAGACGCACGTATGCACGTGGCAATCCACGAGACAGAGCTGCCAAACTAGAACGAGTGAGCGAGCGCGTGTATCGACAGAGGGCGGGCGCCCCCGCTTTAAAAATGTAATGGTTTTTAAAATTCATGTGGGCGCGCCCCAGAAGAGACGAGCCCCGGGACCCGCCCCGTTTCACCAGCTCAATGGCGTTCGCGTCCCCGTGCTCGCTCGATGCCTCGTACAAACCCTGGATCGAAGACTTGCACATAGCCAAAGCCGTGCCGGGGGGAAGCACGATCCACGAGCAGGTATTTGCCCGCGACGAGAAGGATGCGGCAGGGGCGTGGATCGAGAGAGTTTTACAAGAGTACGGGCAAGAAGAGTACGGGCAAGGCACCATCCCCGCGGGCCTGCTAATACATAACCATGATGGCCCGCTGCAACATAACCCCGCGCGGCTTGCTGCTTGCTGGGCATCCGAGTATCAGACGATGGAGGGTTACACATTCGATACTCTCCGCAAGCCCGGCGTGGACACTTGCGTGATAACCATAACCCGCACCGAAGACGCGCGGACGCGCGTGCTCGTCTACCTGATGGAGCGAGATGCTACCTAAGCCGACCGACCGATCAAGTGAGCGCATGCATCAAACAGCGGCAGGGGCGCGCCCCACACCCGTCTCCGCTTTTAAAATGAACTGCAATTTTGAAAAATGCCATGGGTGCGTGCGTGCGTGCGTGCGTGCGTGCGTGCGTGCGTGCGTGCGTGCGTGCGTGCGTGCGTGCGTGCGTGCATGTGTGCACGTTCCCCGGGAGCGGGCAGGGTAGACCGGACCCTCAGGCGTACATGGCTGCACCGGAGCCGAAGTCGAAGTTGCACCAGACCCAGAACGAGCGGGTATTCGCGCGCAAGGAGTTCGATGCGGGCGCAGACTTCATCGAGGAAATTATCCAGCGGCTTGGCGGCCCGGCGGACGCGACCTGCGTCTACCGCAATGCGCTATGCTACTGGTGGATGAGCGCGTGTAAGAACGAGCGCCGCAGCGGAAGCTCATTCGACACCCACAACAAGCCAGGGGTGTCTACGTTAGTGTCAGTCAGTTGTATGCACATGGGGGACACGCCACCGCGCGCGCACATACGCGTGCAGGTCAACAGTTGGGAGCGGCCTACACAAGCCGCAGCCCCGAGCATCGAGTGACTAACCCCTTTTTGCGCATGCAGCTAAGCCATACCCAGTATGAGCAGGTATTCGCGCGTGACCTCGACGCGGCGGCGTTTTACACGTCCTCGGTATGGAAAGTAACTCTCAGGGCCGCTATATGGTCACTTTTTGATCCATGTATTTTTACCCCCCCCCCGACTTAAAAATGAAATACATTAGCATAAATTCGACGAGGGGGTGTTTGTGAAGTCGCCTTAAAATACGGTTACGTTACCTCGGTACACCCCCTTAATGAAAGCGATTTAAATTAATTTAAATCACGATTCAAAAAAATTTGAATTTTTAATGTTTTTCGAGCCCTTGTAAAGGGCGCGGGGGGCGGGCGCGGGAGCTCTCGCGCGCGCCCAGCGCGTCGAAAAGGGCCGAAAAAGTTCTCGGGCCCTAGGAGTTGGGCCTTAAGGAAAACGAGTCTAATTTAAATTAATTTGAATTCTGTAGGTCAGGTCAATTGAACACAGTGGTGACCTGTTACACGTTACAGGCGGGCGGGCGGGCGGGCGCTGTCAGCGCCCCACAAGGTACGCACTACACGCTGCCCACGTAGCGCGCCACGTGCGCACGCCCAGCGCACGCAGGTCTTCGGCTGACTTGGCGTGCGCCAGTAGCTCCTCTAGCGAGTGGAGCCCGCGCGCCGCGAGCAGCTCTTCGGTGACTGTCCCGATACCGCTGATGGCGCGGAGGGGGGTGCCCGCATCTAGCCCCTCGGCCGCGCCTTGGCCTTGGTCTTGGTCTTGGTCGCGGGCGAAGGCCGCGCCTTCGCCTTTGGCTTGGGCTTGGGCTTGGGCTTGGGCTTGGGCTTCGGCTTCGGCTTCGCCTTGGCCCTCAGCCGCCGGGCTCGCGTCGCCCGGATGGTCTTCAGCCGCTGAGCCGCCCTCGTGCGCGGCCGCGGCCGCACACGAGGGCGCGGGCGCGGGCGCGGGCGCGGGCGCGGGCGTCGGAGGGCGCGCTTTAACGCGCGCCCCGCCGCATCCAGCATCCGCTGCCAAAGCGGCGCCCGCCGCGAGGGCTTTCTGGCGCACACGCATTAAACAGGGGGCGGGGCGTAAGGGATGATACCTCGCACGCGACGGGCGTCCGATGGGACGGCGCTTGCATCAGCAGGCGCTCGAGCGTGAGCCCACGCACGCCCGGCGGCGTGCGCGCAGGCAGGATGTCGCGCATGTGCATGAGCACGCGGATGAGCATCTCGACGTCGTCGCCCGCGCGGTGCGTCTGCTTGCCCTTGAACCCGCTGAGGCGGAAGAGGTGCTGCAGCGTGTGAGACTTGGTCTGTGTTTTGTCCCAGAGGAAGCGCGCGGCGGGGAGCGAGTCACCCCAGCGCACGTACGCGTCCAGGTCAACCCCGTGCCGCGCGCACGTAGCGCGCAGGATGTGGTGGTCAAACGACTTGCCATTATGCGCCACGAGCAACGGCACGCTACCGCGCGGCATGCCACCCAGCAGCCCCTGCACGCGACGCACAAAGTCGCGCTCACGCGTGCAGGGGGCAGACACGAGGTACGCATCCGTCAGACGCGCGCCGATCAACTTCTCCCACCACTCCACCGTGGTGTCTGGGTGCTGCTTATAGCTGCGCAGCTCAGCGTGCAGCTCAGCGACGCTCGTGCTGTTAAAGGGGTTGAGCGTGATGCGAACCTGTGTGTCTGCGGCGGGGCAGGCAAAGCACGCCTCGAGAATGCGTTGATCGGCGCGCACGTGCCCGCGCGCGCCGATGGTGGTTTCAAGGTCATATACTATAATGGCGGGCGGGAAGCCGTGCGCGCGCACGTGCGCGAGGCGCCCGAAGTATGGGCTGGGCTGCAGCCCCGCGGGCAGGGCGTCAACGCCGCTAAGACCGGCGCGTACTGCAAACGGGGGAGCGGGAGCCGCCCCCGCTCCCACCCCCGCCCTGTCTCTCCCGCTGAGTTGCGCTAGACTGGCCCCCATTTGACACACGGGGCTGGTGTGGCTGCGCGCGTGCCAACTAAATAGCCCTCCCCGAGCTGGGAATAGTAAGAATATATGCATTTTGATTCATTGAAATTTAGACTTAAACAGGCGGGGGCGCGAGAGCTTACGCTTCGGCATCCATGCTAGCGCATCGCGACGAGCCGGCTCTTTACATACTCCAACTCCGTCGTGAGCGTATTAACCTTTAAACACACACCGTTATGTATATCATCAAGGACCGCGCGATCATCACGTGTAGGGCTTTTGATCGTTGCAAAGTGCACCTTCGCCGTGTGTAGCTCCGATTTCATATACTTTATATCAGCCACGAGTGTGCGGTATATATGGTATAACTTATCATACTCCGGGCTCGTGTGAGGTGAGCGCGCCGGGCGCGCGTGCGCTGGCGCCCGGCGCGTGTGCGCTGGCGCCCGGCGCGCTTGCGGCACGACCGGCGCTGGCGCCCGGCGCGCTTGCGGCACGACCGGCGCTGGCGCCCGGCGCGCTTGCGGCACGACCGGCGCACCCCATCCAACAGTCGGCGAGAGCGAGCGCGAGGGCGAGCGCGAGGGCGAGGGCGAGGGCGAGCGCAGACGGCGCGCTTGCGGCACGACCGGCGCACCCCATCCAACAGTCGGCGAGAGCGAGCGCGAGGGCGAGGGCGAGGGCGAGCGCAGACGGCGCGCTTGCGGCACGACCGGCGCACCCCATCCAACAGTCGGCGAGAGCGAGCGCGAGGGCGAGCGCGAGGGCGAGGGCGAGGGCGAGCGCAGACGGCGCGCTCGCGACACGACCGGCGCTGGCGCCCGGCGCGCTTGCGGCACGACAGGCTCAAAACGCGAGGGCGCGCGTGCTTGCGGCACGACCGGCGCAGGCTGCGCGGACGCAGCAGCGTTCTTCAACCGCCGCTGCGCGAGTATGCCCTCTCGCGCTGCGCGCTTGCGTACGGGCACGCTATCACGAACGGTCTCAAACTGCTTATGCATGGCAGCACAGTGGACGCGTGCTGCGTTAACCTTCATCTGTAAAGCATTCGACTCGTCGGTGGCTCTATACCGCTGCGTGTGCATTAACGCAGCATATTCTGCACTTATTACATCATATTCAATGGCTGCTTTATTCTTGCATTTTTTTACCGACGCGACTTCGTCGTCTGATTCTTCGGTCGATGGGCAGCTCTGTAGATCCCAGTATCCGTCTGGTGTGAGTGGGCGCGCAGGCACAGACGCAGGCACAGACGCAGGCGCGGGCACAGACGCAGCGAGGCGCTTGCCCGCATCCAAAACAACATCCGAATCCGAATCCGTCTCAGATTCACTTGTGCCGATGTGCCCGAACGAAGCGCCCTTTCGGGTATACCACCCTACATTAGGGTCATACTGGGTCGGGTAGCGCAGCTCCCGGATCGTGTCAGACGTAACTGTAATCTTATGGAACGCGCGCCCACCGCACAAGCGGACCGAGTCTGCCACCATATCCAGGAGAAAGATGTACGGACGGAGGGCGGGTTTGACATCCCGCGCGCCTTGCACCACGCAGCGCGCGCGCAGGTCGTGATATACATTGAAGAGGTCGCGCGTACGCAGCTCGCGCGGATTTAGGTGTTGATACGAACGCACCGCATCGCGCATGCGAGCGGCGCCTGCGATATATTCTGCGTCATCCATCTGCGCGTCAAATGCCACACATCGCCATGATAGCGCCGCCATGTTGGCGGCGCTCTCTGCGTTCCACCCACCGGTGTACGTGGTTGTAAAACGGCGGCCCGTCCGGCCGCCGACACGCTCAGAGGTCGATATTATCGGATACAGCACTTGAAAGTCGACCTCGAGCTCTTTGGCGAGGTAGGTTTGGATGGCGTATCTCAACAGCGGGTGCGCGCGGCCGGCCGCGTGCAGCAGCTTGGGCACAAATGATCTCATCACGCTATCCGGGAGACGCACGGCCCATTGGCGCATCGTGCGTTTACTCGGCGCGGCTACATCCAACATATTATTAAGATCCGCGCGCTCAGACACCAGCGGCTCCATGCTAGGCTAGTCTTCCACCGTGAGAAGAAAGGGCGTCAGAAGCTTTGCGAGTTCCGCAACCAGTGCGGTGATGCGCGCACACCAGTCCGGCGCGTGGCTGTCGAGCACTAAGATGGCTCGTATGTACAGTACGATGTAGACGTAGTGCGCACTGAGCGCGAGCGCGCGCGTGCCGCGCGGATTTTCTAAAATTATGATAGCGCCGGGCGTATGTGGGCCGGCGGCGACGGCCGGCGTGTCTTTATTGATTATGTCTCCACCGAGCGCGCACCAGGCAGGCACAGCGGCGCACGCCACAGAAAGCGCGTCGCCGGTCACCACGCAGTGGCAGCCTTCAGGCACGCGCAAGTCAATCACTAGTCTACAGGCGCGCCTGACTCGGGTAGTAACCCTTGAAAACTTTGGGGTCAACGTTTGAACCAGCGCGTTGAATAGCAATTCCACTACCTCGCAGCGATCGACGAGGCTCTCAGCTTGCGCGAGGCTCCCGTCCACAATAAAACTGGTAAATGGGGTGTATTGTGCCATGCGCCTCCCCCCTCGTCTTCGTCCGCGCACAAACCTGTCTTGCCGTTTGGAAGTGTTAGTACACTTTTCATCTGCATGTACCGGCTGGTTCAGACATAGAGCAACCCAGGAGGGGGGACGTAGAGTATATTACTCAGATATATATGCGGGCAGGGAGACACGTGCGACTCATAATAACACTCCGGCAGACGGGGCAGTTTTTCAGCTGGAGACTGCAACCAAGACAGGTCACCGCGTGGCCGCACGCCAGCGATTCGGAGGAGCCACCACTAATCGTCATCACGCGGCGCCGCGCCTTCAGGGTATTTTGAAACGGCTCAAAACACACGATGCATGAGCCTGAGCCCGTGTCGCCGGCGCCAGAGCCGGCGCCAGAGCCGGCGCCAGAGCCGGCGCCAGAGCCGGCGCCAGAGCCGGCGCCAGAGCCGGCGCCAGAGCCGGCGCCAGAGCCGGCGCCAGAGCCGGCGCCAGAGCCGGCGCCAGAGCCGGCGCCAGAAGGAAGACTCGCTTCAAGAACGGGCACCGCTACGCCCACATCAGCGTCTTCGTTAACATCAACGTACGCGGCCCCGCCGGGGTCCGCGCCCGCTGGGTATCGACACCAGTAAATGGGGCGCGTGGTCGAGACGGGGCGTACGTCCACAGCCTTATGTAGCTGTTGTCGAATAACGGTCAAGTCCGACGGCTTGCGCACGATGAGGTTGGTGGAGTCATCGGGATGCATCGCCTCGTAAATATCACGCGTCGTGTATTTTTCATGCACCCTCCAGCTTTGATAGAACGTGTCGAATGCGCGCATGATCAGCGTGCGTGACGAGACCGTTGGACGCGTCCGCGCAGCGGCTGGCCGAACAGCCGCCCCAGAGCGCAAAAAAGACGGCTGTTGACTGAGTGGTGGGTGTATGCGCGGCCACGCGCTGGCTTCTAGCTCCCGCTGAGACGCTGCGAGTAGGACCGCTTCGGCATTCCCCATGCGCGGAACGGGCTGCCTCCGAAATTCGTAGAGGGCAACTTCAGCGTTCCCCAGCCACGGGGCAGCGCCGAAAGTGACTTGTCCCCCGCCGAAAGTCTTGGGGTATTTTAAAAATGCACAAAAAACGGAAAAGTGACTTGTCCCCCGCCGAAAGTCTTGGGGTATTTTAAAAATGCACAAAAAACGGACCTTAAACGTAAAATAATTAAGATAAATGCGTCCCCTATATATGGTTACACACGGTTTAAGTAAGATGCAGCTCGCACGCTACCAGTTGCCGAGCGGCCGCACGCTGCTCGCCTGGACGCAGCGCAGCGCCGCGCGGAGTGCGTTTGGGGTCGTGTACCGCGCGGGGGCGGATGATGAGCGGCGTGGAGAGCGCGGCTTTGCGCATTTCCTGGAGCACTTGATGTTTATGGGGAGCGCGCGCTTTGGGCGCGCGCGCGGGCTGCTCTCCATGCGCGCGCGCTGCGGAGTGCTATCAAATGCGTACACGCAACACACCCACACGCTGTTTTATGAGAGCATGCCACACAAAGAGCTCGAAGCGGTCTTTATGCGTGAAGGCGCGCGCATGCGCGCGCCAAAGTGGCGTAAGATGCACTTTAAACACCAGAAACGCGTCGTGCTGCAAGAAGTGAGCGAATGCACGCCCGGGGCGCGCGAAGCGGCGCTTCGTTTACTGTACGAAGTCACCGCGTCGCGTGAGTACGCCCGCCCCGTGCTCGGTTGGGCGAGTGACATTCAGCGCGCGTCGCGCGCTGACGTGCTAGCGTTCCGCGCGCGTGTATACACCCCCGAACGCACAGCGCTGCTGTACGTCGGCCCATTAGGCGGCAGCGCGGTGCACGCTATGGTTATGCGACTCATCGAAGGCGCCGGCGCGCCCGTGCCGGCGCCGGCACCGGCGCCGGCGCCGGCGCCGTTTATCTGCACACACACTGGTTTCCGTAGAGTGAGCATACACCGCGGGGCTGGTGCGCCGCCGTTCGGAGTCGTAGGCTTCACCGCGCCCGCAGCGGGGAGCGCCGACGTGGTGCGCATGCAGCTCTGGGCACACGTGCTTAAAAACCGGGCGGCGCGCGCCGCGTGTGATATCACTGTGCCCGACACAAGCTCCGACGCGCCCCTGGCACCGCTCTGGACGGTCGAGCTGCACCCGGACGACGCGTGCAGTGACGGTGGCGCTGACGCCGCGTTCTCAGTCTTACGCGCGCTGCTCGACCTCCCGCTGGAGGTCGAGGAGCTCTTTGTTGCGGCGCGCTTGCAGCACATTGAGACGCTGCACGCGCATGAAAACACGTTGGCGGGGGTACAGCACCTCGCAGAGTCATGGCTGGTTGGCGTCCCCCCGCAAACGGGGCAAGCACTGCTTGAGTCGACGACTGTCTCCGACATGCGCGCCGCGCACGCGCGCTACCTCGACACGGCGCACGCAACCTTTATATGGAGCACTGACGAGGGCGAGCCGCAGCTAGAGCTCGACCAACTCGCGCCCGCGCCCGCGCCCGCGCCCGCGCCCGCGCCCGCGGGTGCGGAGGCCGAGCCCGAGCCCGAGACGCTCTACATCCCGGCCACGGGGCAGGCGCCAGCGGGGAAGCTGGTGGCAGACGCGCGCTGGAAGCGTAGCTGCCTCATCCTCCTCTTTAGGTTTAAGGGCGAGGCGCGCGACGGTGATGTTATCTGTGAAATACTCACGCGCGCGCTGCAGCGGATTGAGGGCGCCACGGCTTACGCGTGCGAGCCCGTCGCAGACAGCCACATCGCGATCACATTCACCGATGTGGACTTTGACGTCGAGGCGTTCGAGTGGCTCCACACGCTGAATGGGCAGAAACTCGCCACGCTCGTCGACGCGCACAGAGAGCAGCCCGCAGCCCCCGCGCGCCGGGTGATTAAAGCCACGCTCGAGCGGTGCTGGAGCGGCGCAGGCGCGCTGTTGGAGCACTACATAGCCGTGTGCAACGGCCGCGCGGCGGTCGACTGCTTTACGCCGGCCGCGGGGGCCGCGGGGGCCGCGGGGGCCGCGGGGGCCGCGGGGGCCGCGGGGGCCGCGGGGGCATCCATAAACATGGACGCGATTGTACGCGCCACGCGCGTCATTTCAACCATGTGCATGGAGACGTACACGCTCGTTGGGGCGCCCGCTAATGTACGGGCCATCGCGCGCGCTAGCGGACTGGCGCTCGTACTCTCGCGCACCGTACACCGCGCACCCGTAAGTTATCATCAACGCACGGTGGAAGACCGCGCGCGCGTGACGCGCGCGCCGCGCATGATTAAACAAGTCACGCCCTTTGTTATGGCGGGGCAGACGCTCATAGGGTGTTTCTACTGCGCGCGCGCGCCGCCGTCGGCCGTTGAGCACGCCGCGCTCAGCGCGCTTGCGCACACGCTCACCGAGCGCGCATTCGAGACCATCCGCGAAGCGGGGCGCATCTCCGTTTATAATGTGTTTGCGGCGTACGCGGCAGACACCGCCGTGCTCACGTTCGCGCTACAAACCACGTGCAGCGACGCGGAGCGCGGGCGTGCCGCGCTCCGGGCCGTCATGCGCGCCACACTGGCAAGTGATGTGACCACGTTTAGCGCGCCCTGCACCTGGATCGACAGCATTGCTGCGCGCGCAGCGCGCGCGACTTGGGCACAGGTCGTTTTGAGCCGTGAAGACGTGCAGCAGCTACGCCGGCACTTCATGGCTGCTTTTGATATGTGTCCATTTACATTTACGTGCTCCCACTCGGGCACATAACAAAACAATATATAACATACACAGAGACAGGGTGCAAGGGGCGAGGGTGAGGGTGAGGGCGAGGGCGAGGGCGAGGGCGGGCGCCTCAGCCCCCGCGGGCGCCTCAGCTGTTTAAGATACAAGCCAACTCGGCACGGGTGAGGCGGGGATCAACACTAGCCAGGCGGGCCTGGTTTGCGGGCGAGACGAGCCACGCCGCGCGCGCGTGGCTCGCATCCAGCCGGGACCAGTCTGCATCGGCGGGCATGTATTCGCGCAGGGCGCGCAGCTCAAGTAGACCCGCCCGGAGTTCACACACGCTCTTGGGCGCGGCGGCGTCCGGATCAATCTCCGCGTCTGCCTCTGTGGACGCGTCTGCATCCGCGTCCGCGCGCGCGGCGTCTGCCACTGCGGGCGTGGTGGCAAAGAATAGCCAGTCAGGGTGAGCTGACGCGGTCATGTATACATGCACGCGGAGCGGAGCGGCGGGCGTGGTGTACGCCGCGGGGTTATACGCTACGATGCACGGTAGCGCTTCGACATCAAGCACGCGGAGCGCAGAGCGCGGAGCGAGCCCGAAGGCACCGGTGGGGGGCGCAACCGCTGACAGCACTGCGCTCACCCCAGCGCGACGCAGGTGATAGTTTTCACTCATGAGCGCACTCACCCCCGCCCCCACCCCCTTTTTTTTTTTAACTAATGTTTTTGATTATTCAGTTGAGAGGTTAGGCGGGGCACGCCCGCCAGCCCGCCAGCCCGCCAGCTCCCCAGCTCGCCAGCTCGCCAGCTCCCCAGCTCGCCAGCTCGCCAGCTCGCCAGCTCGCCAGCACGCCAGCATGGCTACCGCCTGCGTTGTTGGTTATAAGTGCCCGCCCATTGGTAAGTCCCCCGTGCTTTGCGCGGGCGCGAGCACGGGGGGGAAGAGCGGGAAGGGCGGGAAGGGCGGGAAGGGCGGGAAGGGGGTGCTGACCGCCGCTAAACACTGCGCGTTCATTGAGTCTCCAACGTTTCATATCTTCACCCACGATGAAGAAGAGTCGACGCGCCCTGGGAGCCTGACCCCCCTCTGCATCCCCCAAGTGTACCTCAATATGGAGGGCGACGCACGCGAAGCGCTGGATGACGACGCGATACTCATCATTACATGCAACGCACTGGCGTGCAACGGCGTATACATGCTCACACCCGACTCTTCCGAGAGCGAGAGCGAGCGCGAAGATGAATCTTCTTCCACAGATGATTCAAGCACGTCGCGCTCAACCGCGACAGAGCCCGCGCCCGCGCCCGCGCCCGCGCCCGCGCGGCCGCGAAAGCGAAAGCGGAGCGCGACGCCGCCCCTCCGCGTGCATACCGGCACGGAGACCGCGGGGCTCATGCTCCTGGGGTTTTATGAAGCGGGCGCGGGCGCGGGCGCGGGGTTGCTCATGCTCACGCACGCGGGCTTTGAGCGCATCTCGCATTTAATGGGTGTATTCACTGAAGCGCGCGTCCTGTACAGCGCGAACGGCTACTGGGAGCGCGACCCGGGGAACATAAACTACGTGTTCGGCCTGCTCCCGGAGGAGGCGTACGATCCGAGCGATGTGTGGGGGGTAACCGCTGTGCTAGCAACTGCCACGCTCGCCCCGCCGGTCGCCCCCCCCGTCCTGCTCATGTCACGCTTTGTGTTTTGTTCACTCGCTGCGTTTGTGCTCAAAACGACGCTTTAAGCGCGTGTAAATGCACCCTCCTAGATCAATATATAAATCTATGTTTATAGCCTGCGCGCATGCACGCGTGGCGACCCGCGCGGGCGCTCGTGATGCCGAGCAAACACCCAAGAAAACATAAACATGGCGCAGTGACACTCCTAGCGCGGAAGCCGCCGAAAACGGCGCATAAGGTGCATATGCCGCTCAAGCCGCTGCTCAAGCCGCCGCCGCCGCCGCCGGCGCTCCCGGCAACGTGGCAATGGGTTGGGCTCGAGCGCGTGGGTGGCGGCGGGGCGGCCGTCGCGTATACCTTGACCGGCCACACCGCACCACTCCTCATCGGTATCACGTGCTGGTTCATACACCTGTTTAACCGCGTCCGGCTCGTGAATGGATACGAACAGCGCGCGCCGCGCGGTCCGCCCACCGCGCCGTGGCTTAACGCGCTGCAGCTCGGTGTGTGGCTGCTGAGTGCCGGCCTCTTCATTCTATTTGCGGACATCCACGCCAGCACGAGTCTCTGGCTCCTACTCGTTTTTATGTGCGTTAACGTCACGTTCGTAGCACGCATCCCGCTGGGCACGCTGCTGAGCGCGCTGTGGTTCTACACGTTCGTGCTGGAGCCGCTCGTCCCGATTTATGTCTACGCGCGCGCCTGCAACGAAGGAGACACGATGCTCGTTTTTTACCAGTGCTTAACCATACACGCGGCGTGCCGGCTGCTCGTGCAGCAGTACGGCGCCCCGAAGAGCAGCAAGCGCCTATCGGTGGCGTACAACGCGCCAGCGGCGGCGGGCACCAAGCTCTTTTGGTGGTTGAACGTTAAGGACGTCATGCTAACGAGCTTTGTATATATATCGCTGATACTCGTGGAGGAGCCGTGGTCGACGTTTGCGCGCGTGTCGACGCTGTGTGTGCTAACCGCGCTGGAGGCGGCGACGCTGACGCTGGAGCGTACGCTCCTGCGCTGCGCGCTCGCGCGCCCGACCTCCGAGCTCCCCACGCGTATGAAGTTTTAGGCTTAATATACGTATATTTTTGTTTTTGAGATTACTCGGCGCATGATTTGCATAGGCGGCGGGCGTACGCCATGCACGCGTCTAATTGCTCCAAAAGAGAGGGCATTGTGGTCGTAAGCGTGTTATTCAGGCGGTCTTGTAGCTCCAGGCGCTCCAGGTCCGCCATATCCGTAACTGTTGGCTCCGCAATGCTAGCATCCGTACCCTCATCTTCCTCAGTCTGCGTCTCGGTCGCCTGCGCCTTCTCCTTCTCCTTCTCCTTCTCCTTCTCCTGCTCCGACTCTTCGACTTCCCGCGCTTGGGCGATGTACTCGCTCGTCAAGTCGATCAAGGCTTGTGTAGAGTCAAATCGTTGGACCACTCGGGGTAAAAAATAGCACGCCGAGCCGAGTAGCCCATCCATAACGCGCTGGTTGCGTTCCATCAACGCGGCAAATACCTCACCACCCTTGCGCCGCTGGCGCTGCTCCCACGCCACCATCTCATCGCTTACGCGCTTGCGCTTGGGCGCGGGCGCGGAGGCGGGCGCGGTGGCGGGCGCGGGGGCGGGCGCGGGGGCGGGCGCGGGGGCGGTGTCGGGGGCGGTGTCGGGCGCGGGGGCGGTGTCGGGGGCGGTGTCGGGGGCGGGGGCGGTGTCGGTGTCGGGGGCGGGGGCGGTGTCGGGGGCGGTGTCGGGGGCGGGGGCGGTCGACATGTGATAAAAATCAAAGGGGTGGGGAAAGCGGGGGCGGTGAGTCTGTCTCCGGCCCAGTCAGGCACCCCAAAAATATTTGGCGGTTAAAAACCGGTTTTTAACCGCCAAATATCCAAACCTCTCCAAATGACACATTCAAAATATTTGGCGGTTAAAAACCGGTTTTTAACCGCCAAATATTTCAAATCGTATTGGTGTCTCCGCAACCCATTCTCCGTGCCGGCGCTCCCCGACACTCCGTGCCACCCACCAAAAAATGTCGACCATCGCCGCCAGCGCCGCCAGCACCAAGCGCAAGCGCGTAGATGAGTTCACTGAGCGCCGGCAGCGGCGCGCAGTGATCCAAGGCGTCTTTGGTGATCTGATGGAGCACTACCAAGAGACCATGGAGGAGATCGTCGGGCCGTCCGGCAGCCGCCTGCGGTTTTTTGTTGAGCGCTGTGAAGACGTAAAGGACTTGTTGGCTGCGGCTACCGATGTGATTGACAGCAATCGTGACTGGCTTACGGAAAATGGTGAGGCTAGCGATGCAATGGAGGCGAAGGAGGTGGAGACACAAACTCTTAATCTGGACACCGCGCAGCTTAACATCGATGAGGTGACGGAAGAAATGCTGAAGGAAGTGAGTGAACTGATGCCATCAATGAAAGGCGAGGTGGAGTATTTTAAAGAACATGCGCTGAAGGTGTGTGAGAGTCTTGGCATCGAACAAGACGAGTAATACGAATAAACAATACAATTACATCTTATTTTATTTCCGCGGGGGTCTTGTTCCATGCCAAGACGCTCACACCTCCAGCACCTCCCCCTTAAACACACATAAACGCGGTCTTCATCGAAGGGAGTACGGTCGACATGGGAGGGGGGGAGGGGGGAGGGGAGGGAGTAAAGAGTTTTAATTTCTGCACACTCACTGAAAAAATTTAAAAAGTCCCAGCTTGATGTCGTTTACCTCAGCTCACTTTACTCCCTCAGCGCGCGCAATGGCGAGCGCGCTGCCGTCGTTCGTGGACGTCGCGCGTGATACGCACATCGGCGCCGTCCCACTCCAGCTGCACCGCGCGCCCGAGGCTGACACTGGCTGGGCGCGCGCGCCGCTCCCCCCTGACCGCTGGGTCTCACTCGAGCGCCAGAAGGCGCGCGGGAGCGACGAGGAGCGCGCCGCTGAGGTGGCCCTCCGCGTGCTCCTCGCCCCCGAAATCCTGGCCGAAGCCGAAGCCGAGGCCGCCGACGCCGCCGCCGCCGCCGAAGCCGAAGCCGAGGGCGCGACCGAGAGTAAGGGGCGTGAGGTCAAAGTCTTGGCGGAGGCGGAGGCGGAGGCGGAGGCGGAGGCGGAGGCGGAGGCGGAGGCGGAGGCGGAGGCGGAGGCGGAGGCGCGCGACGCGCGCATCCTCGCGCTCCTGCCGCTCGTGCAATTCGCCGACCGCTCGCCGGAGTGGCTCGCCGCGCGCCACGTCTTCATC